>ENA-ORXF01001896-ORXF01001896.1-marine-metagenome-genome-assembly--contig:-NODE-1896-length-13048-cov-5.088197_pt1 | contig 13048 bp, 25 predicted proteins | sample MGYA00237864_ERZ511476 | MGnify/ENA primary metagenome ERZ511476 (study PRJEB26306, sample SAMN06343908) | marine metagenome | isolation source: coastal waters | place: Atlantic Ocean: West Antarctic... | reverse complement strand
TTGCCTGTGTTACGTAACTCAAAGCCGTTACGTGCATCAGCATACGATGAGTAGTTAGTGAACGCACTGTACAAAGCGAACAGATTGTTACCTCGTATCACTCTCTCACATAAGAATAGATCATGCAACTTACGAGACTTACGTTCTGACTTGACTATCTCTTGTATCAACTCATCAACTTGAACGTGAGCTAAGTTAGTATCCGCCCATGACTGTAACCTCTTACCTTGTAGGTCGAAGTTAGTCTTAGCTACTCGTAGCTCACGCATGAAGTTATCAACTGTGAAGCCTGATGTGTTCTTCTTACGCACCATATCCCAGTCACCAGTAATCTGACCATTAGTACAGAACGTATCTATACCACCGAACCACGTAGCTGGTGAAGCTGTCCCATCAATAGCGTGTACTGCTATCATACGGAAAGCTATCTCAGTCTTATGCTTCTTAGTCTCAACTGTAGTCTTCACGTTAGGGAAGGTTATATCAAGCATAGACCAACCCTTGTTACGGGCTGAGTTAAACGAGTATGTCTTATCACGAAGGTCTTCCTGTGACAGGTCTTCAACTATGGTATCCCATACTCTGTTGTAGAACTCAGAGTGATTCCTAGCTGTAGCTCCCCTACCTATGATAGCGATAGCCTCATCAGTATCAGAGTTGATGACGTACTTCTTATCTCTGACTCGTGTGTCATTAAAGTGTACGTCAAAGTCAAGGTGGTCAGGCACAATTAGTTTGTGCCAATCAGGTTGTATGTTAAAATCAAATGGCATGTTAGTAACTCCTTTCTATTGTGAATTGAACGTGTACTGGTTCTCCACACCCACGTTCATGGGCATATCTTAGCATGTCGTAAAGCTCACCTAAATCGTATGCATCTGTATTAGAGACAGACACATTGTAAGTGACAACAGGTTCTTTTAGTTCTTTAGATATTCTTTTCTTAGCATTCCATTCATGGGTTCGCACACTTTTTGTACGCATGAGTATGTTGTTGTAGTGTAGCATGTTATAGTTCTCCTTTGTTAAGTTAAATATTATCCTGCGAAGTGAAACAATTTACGTGTACCTATTCGGTTACGTCTATGCTCAAAGTATACGGTACGCTTACCGAAGTGGTAGGCAGTCATACATTTACCTTGCTCACGTTTGAACCACCCTCTGCTCTTGATCTTTCGCTTACGTGTTAAGCCCTTGATACCAAAGTAATTAAAACGAAAACCTTTAGTGTCGTCATTGAGGGGTAGTGTTGCTTGTATAAAAAACATCGTGTGTATCCTTTCAAGATTGTTGATGTGTATTGGTTATATAACTAATCGGTAGGGAAGTCAATGTTCCCTACGTTTTAGTAGTTCTGCGGAACGTTCCGCAAAAGTTAAAGATAAAGTCTTACGCTTAGACTTACCCTTAGTAAGCATAAGCATTTGTAGTAGTTCTTTAGTTTGCCATGCCTTGTCTGGTCTTCTCGCAATGCGTTTGCGTTTAGTTAGTAGTACCATTTAGTTCTCCTTCCTCTATTCTAGATTTAACTTTCTGTAGTGCCTCGATTAATCCATCTAAAGTCTGATCATAATGTACGATACCAGCACCCCCGACATCTAAGTCTGCATAGAATATCTCACGTACCACAGGTTTAGTATAATCATCGTGATAATGTTGAGCTATAGATAGTGTGTGTCCATTGTGTGTAACAAAGATGTTGTTCATGTTTAGTACATCTAAGAATTTAGATAAGTTCTCATCATATTTACGTGGCATTGGTTTATACTCCTATTATACAGGTTGCATGATATGCAGATACCGCATCACCTGTAGTTAATTTCTTATTACCTCTGTTACCTGCTACATAGTCACACCACGTATCCCACCAGTACTCAGAGCCACCAGTTTCTTGCGTTAAACGCACATAGTTTTGTATCTTCTTAAGCTTAGTCTCAGGCTTAACAGTCTTAGCAAACTTTAATGCGGCACGATCTAAGCCTAACCTATCGAGGTTATGACTATCGAGACACGCTACATCTAACCCTACTAACTGAGCTACAAATGCCGCCTTGACTATGCCTAAGTTGGGTACGTTAGTCAGTACATCTATAGCACCTACTGGGTCGTTGTGTTTGACTGCTACCTTTAGTGCTTGATGTAATACATGCTTATGCTCGACAGCGTACAAGTAACCGTTACGCTTCATAGTCATTGCTATACTATCACCTCCTCTATCAGCTACCCCATCCATAAACTTACCTACATTAGACAATGCATTCTGAATAGTGCCAAGCACAAATGTTATACCTGTTACAGTGTTGTCGGGGTTCTTAAGTATGAACCTAGCTATTTTTTTGTTGTCACGTTTGTACATGATAACCTCCGTATGTGTTAATGTGATTGAGATAGTTAAGCCGTCTACAGAAATTCCGTAAACGACCTGACCCCATTTATAATACATAGCAACAAAGGGATGTAAACCCCCCTTTATGGGGGGTTGTTTTGACCGTATGGCTTAGTCTTTCCACGTCCATTGCTCCCATAGTATGTACACTGCAAACGCTACAAACGGTAGAAGTATGATAGCAAGTAATGCTACGTATATCTCATTGTTATACATAGCTACACTCCATCCCATTTAGAGCCAACAGTAGCGTAGCCACACTTTGTAAGCCCTCGCAAATACCCACGTTGATACGCACTATCTGGGGGATCATTATCGAATGATGTAATTGCTTGATCAACATCATAATCTAGCTCGTTTACATCACGCTCTGACGCTTCACGTCCACGCCAATGCTCATTTAGGCGTAAAGTTAACTCTTTTAGTTGCGCTACTTTATCCATCTAATGTCCCCCATTCTAACGGGGTTATACCTGTCATCAAAAACTCGCGATCATCTAAGCTTAATTCAGGCATTGCGTTTTGTATGAGTTCTCCTCTTTCCCATCGCATTACTTGCTCCTCTGTAACGGGGATGTAACGCATTGAAACATTACCTGTAAGCATGGATTTCTTAGCTATGTGCATCTCATATACTCCTTGTATATATATGTGTTAGGTTTTGTGTCTACGGAAAATCCGTAAACGATGATTACTACTATAGTAGTAGCACTAACGACAAAAGCCCCGTAAGTGTAATACCTACGAGGCTTTGCCTTAGTGTATGTGTGTTAAGGTTTACTTAACCTTGGCGAACTCTGCCTTGACTAGTTTTACTAGTGCCGCTTGTGTCATGCCTTTGACTGAAGCGATTGTAACCATTGTCTCTACAGCTTGCTGTATTGTCACAACCTTTTGAGTTTTCTTTTTGGTTGGCTTAGTCTTCGACTTGATTACCTTACCTTTGGTATTCTTGGCAGTGCCATTTGAAGCTTTCTTTATAGTCTTCCTAAGGGAAGATAGACCGTTTTTCTTAACCTTAGGGTTAGTCTTGGCGACCTGCTTAAGAACCTTTTGGTTCTCGTAAGCATGGATGTAATCTGAGCGATCCTGAGGAGCGATAGCACCAGCAGTTGGGTGTTGATCACAACGCTTGGAAAACTTTATGTTACAAGCAATTGCTTGTCTTATTTGCGATAACATACTTCCATTCTCAAGTATTCTACTTAGATTAGTTTTTACTATCTCATTAATGAGATCCTCACCATCACGAATTGCTTCATGATTGTTTGCACAATGGTCTAAAGCATCGTCTATGGTATAAGAATTGCGACCTACTTTAATCTCTTGAGAGATTGATACTACTGGTTTTGCATTTGATTTTGTCATTGGTAAACTCCGTTTAAGGGTTGGTGGCAAGATTGCCGTTTTGACAATTGCATCGTCGTCGATGGGTCAACAGATGTCAAATTCTTTTAGCGCGTAGAACTGCGCGTGGAAAAGCGAGGGGTCGATAGGGGGTAGTCTACGGAAAATCCGTAAACAGGGGGTATACCCTAGGGTATAGGTTTTTTTGGTGGTGCTGTAGTGATTCGTTTTAGAGGTATGCTTAAGCATAAAACCTAGCAAAATCTCTTGCTCTTGCTCAACTGCGCGTAAACCACGCTTATATGCAGTGTGACGCATACCTAATCCGTGCAAATGTGTATACATATCAGTGCCTTAGGCGTATTACACGTGTCAATCGCGCCAGCACACACATCATATGCGCCCCCGCATGGGCCACCCCCATGCCACCCGTTAGCTATACATGTACAAATACACAGAAGTGGTTTTTGAAACGCCCTTTTATTGTTGTATACAAGGACAACCATTATGTTTAAAGCTATAAAGTACTACATCTAGCTACACTATTAGTATCAAGATTTGTTACAAGTTGTAATAATACTAAATTAGGGTATTGACACAGCGCGAACTTTAAGTATAACTACGTAGTAGGTAGTAGGTTAAACCTTTTAGTTAAATAATAAAAAAAGTATGTAACATAAATAGTTTAACTTACCATTGACACTATAGCAGTTAATGTGTTAATATTAATTATCCCCTCATTTATAAATAAAGGCTTGACTTATATGTCAAAGCAAGTAAAACTATGTAATACTAACAACAACAGTGACGATGTGTTAGGTAATTTTTATAGGGCATTAGCTTCTAATAACTCTAACGCCTTAAAAACCATACACATTCCTAGATCTGACGTATTTTATGTAAGACAAGCAATACTTAGTAACACTGGTACTTTGTATACATTAGACCACGTAGAGAGAGCTATGTATCTTGAAGGTCACTTACACAAAAGAGATGTATTAGACCCAGATAGGATAAGGCCTTATGCGGATTAAATCTATTGTAATACTTGTATTATGTATAATGCCATTAAGCGGCTGTTTAGGTACAGGCTTTATCGTTAGCAAGATTATGGGTGGCGGCAAATCTAGTGGTCCTACCGTTAACGCTGATGTACAAGTAGGTAAGAACAACACTAAAGCCCTTGTATCTAACTCTGAGTCTACTGACACTAAGGCTGGTGACAACGCAGTTATTACGAACACTAAAGTTGAAAGCCAACTAGCTCCTTCAGGTAACGTAGATAGCATAAATGTTATGAACCAAGACATACCCCTGTGGATGATCTTGTTACTTGTACTGGGTTGGGTACTACCTTCTCCTATAGAGATATGGAGAGGCTTCCTTAAAACGATAACGTTAGGTAGATACCGTGGGTAAAACATCACCACCAAAAAAAGCTATACCAAAGACTACTACAGGTAAGAAGGCTAACTACCGTAAGACTAAAGACGGTGCAGGTATGACTGCTACAGGCGTAAAAAAGTATCGCGCTGCAAACCCAGGTAGTAATTTAAAGACTGCTGTTACCGAAAGTGACCCTAAAGGTAAACGAGCAGCCAGACGAAAGTCTTACTGCGCTAGATCTTTAGGTCAACTAAAGAAAAGTTCAGCTAAAACTAGGAATGATCCTAACTCTAGAATAAGACAAGCTAGAAGACGATGGAAGTGTTAACACATAAGGAACTAATATGAGTATATTCACAGACAAGAAGAGCAGCCTAGAAGCTAAAGGCTATGTAGTACAAGATGACAACACAGTCTTAGGACTTAACGGTCAACCCGAAGCAGGTATGGATGCCTACGGACAAATGTGGTTCAAAGATGAGACCATCGAAGCTATATGTAATACAGTAGAAGAAGTTGAACCTGTAGTTATGCCTGTTTTAGTCTTAGAAGAAGAACTAGTACGCGCTAGGAATGAGAATGGTCACTTCATTAAGGATGACCCAGAAACAGAAGTTAACGAGGCCTGGACTACTAAGGTACTAAAAAAGTTAAAGACTAAAAAGAAAAAATGACACCTAAGAAGCTACAGGTAGACAGTAAGTACTCTGTAGCTGATACAGACGGTGACGGCATTATTACTGACGAAGAGATGGATCGCCACGAAAGGTGGATACGTCTAGAGAACGAAGACAAGCTAATGGATACGCAACGTATGATGGCTTGGTTAGCTATGTCTGTAACTATTATAGCTGTCATAGTGTTATTTACGCCTATTGTAAGTGCAGAGAAAATGCAGTCCGCTGCTAGTTTTTTAAATACATTTATAGTGGCTCAACTAGGAGTTGTTGTAGGCTTTATGGGTGCTACAGCTTTAAGCAGAACAAAGTCTAAATAAAAAGGAATACTATTATGAGTAGAGAAGAAGCAGAAGCTAAACGTCAAAAAAAACTAGATGAACTAAAAAAAGCATACGATAAAAAAAATAAAGTAGTTAAAAAGAAACCTCAAGTTAAAAAGAAAAACCTAACTCCTATGGATAGAGAATCTGTAGAAAAACGCAGAATGACTAAGCTAGAACAGCAAAGAGTATTAAGAAACAAAAAAGGCGTTAAAGGTAGAGGTGACGGAACTACTATGGGCGGCCCTAATATGTATAACGCTTTAGAAAAACAAGCACTTAAACTTAAAAAAAATGATGATGCAATGTTTAATGATGTTGTAAAAAAAGGAAAAGCAATAGGTATTATTGTTACTAAGAAAAACGGTAAAATAGTATTAAAAGAAGCACCAGGCGTAAACATGGGTGGTATGATGAAGAAAAAATCAATGGGCTACAATAAAGGTGGTCTAAAAGGTGGTCAATCTAAACTAGATAAAAACAAAGACGGTAAGATATCTGGTGCAGACTTTAAAATGATGAACAAAGGTGGTATGTCTAAAAAAGGTAAATCAGGTTATATGTATGGTGGCATGACTAAAAGTAAGAAAAAGTAATGTGGTTAGCTGCTATACTTCATTGCGTTACACTAGAAGCTACTACTTGTGACATTATGATTAGAACAGGTGGTTTCTTTGCAACTAAACCAGCTTGTGTAAAGAGTGTATCTAAGATGGGTGAGCTGTTAACTAATAACAAAATATATGTAGTAACACATTGTTTTGAATTAAAAGCACTAGGGGAGTCTGTATAATGTTAAAGAATAAATGGGTTTGGATAGCTATAGTACTTATAATAGGTATAGGCATGGTGATTTACGGAACTAACACAGCAGTGTGTGAACCTCCGTGTGTCTAATAGTAAATGAGTAAGGAACTAACAGCGCAACAAAAGTCTACTATGACTTGGCGATGGACGGCACTTATAATTTACTTACTTATATGTTTTTATGACTTTATGTTTGTACCTATCTGGTACGGCATTAATAGGCCAGACATATCACAGTTTATGGATATAGTTAATTCAACAGAGGATACGTTAGTGCAACTTGAGCTTTTAACCAAGCTGACTGGACAGCACAGCCCTTTCACTTTGATGGGGGGAGGCCTTTTTCACTTGGCGTTTGGTGCAATTCTAACAGGTTCAGCGTTTGCCAGTAAAGATTAATAAGTAAACTACAAAAAAGCATAACGGGGTTGCAATAATAACATTTTTGTGATATAACTAAGTATGGTATAACTTCCTTAGTCATTAAAAAGGAGTTATTCAAATGATCAGAAAACTATTAAACACATATAGAACATACACATCTAACAAAACAGCTTACTGGCAACTAATGAATATGACAGATAGGCAACTCAGAGACTTAGGTATTTGTCGCGGTGACATTAAAAGATTAACAATGCAATAGGGAACAGAATAATGGTAGAAAGTACATATACAGAAGGTAAAGAAAAAATACCTACAACATTCTCATTAGATGATGGATTAAACGTAACTGGTACTGCCTCAATAACGGGTGCAGCAACTGTATCAACTACACTAGATGTAACAGGTGTAACAACACTTACAGGTGCAGCAACACTAGAGAGTGCTGTATTAAGTAAGTTCGTTAAACACGTAGCTCACGTTAGTGGCGTAACTGTTAATTCAACTGCAGGTGACTCACCAGCTATTGGTACATTTGTACAACCAGCTAATACAATCATTACAGGTATTACAATATTTTGTGCTACAGCTCCTGTGTGTGGTTCAGGAGATATAGGATACGAAGTCGGTACATCTAGTTCAGGCGCACAAATTGTTGCAGCACAGACAGATGAGATTCTCGATGCTGGTACAACTGTTGTTGTAGGTAATGTTACACAGACTGCCTTAGTTCTTCAGACGCAGGATGCAGCAACTGCACCTATATCTGTACAGTATGCTTCTGCTGCACGTAATGTTTTTTGTAATATTACAAACACAGTAAACGCAACTACAGCAGGTTCTTTTACCTTTATCATTGAGTATGTACAAATAGCATAGTATAAAAAGGAAATAGTATTATGAATTACATTAAAGCTATATATAAATACCTAGAGCGTGTTGCACGTTCTATATTAAACATTAAGTGTAACTGTTGTGACAAATGTCAGTGTAGCGGCTGATGAAGGGCGTACCTCATTATAACCGCGACGGAACAGAACACAAAGGCAGTATGCATAAAATGGCTGATGGCACATTGCATACAGGTGAAACACATACTAAATCTAGTAAACGATTGTATCACTTTAAAGATTTATCTAAAACGGCACAAGCTAAAGCTAGACCTAAGAAAAAGAAGAAGTAACTATGCCAGCTAAAAAAGGTTTATACGCTAATATAAATGCAAAAAAGAAAAAAGGTACTAGTAACCCTAAGTCTAAGAGTACCATATCAGATAAAGCGTACGCTAATATGCAAGCAGGTTTTCCTAAAGCTAATAAAGGTATGTACGTTAAGAAGAAGAAAAAGTAACTATGGCTAGACAATTAACGGAAAACCAACAGAACTTCTTAGAGGTACTGTTTGATCAAGCAGGTGGAGATGTAGTAACAGCTAAAAAACTGTCAGGCTACAGCGACAATACACCTACGCGCATTATAGTTGAGTCACTAAAAGAAGAAATAATGGACGCTACACGTTCTTACTTCGCTAGGACTGCACCTCTTGCAGCGTTTGCATTAGGTAACGCTATGAATGACCCTACTGAGTTAGGTATAAAAGAAAAAATGGTAGCAGCTAAAGATGTCTTAGACAGAGCAGGTATAATTAAAACGGATAAAGTAGATATCCAAACGTCTAGTAGTGTATTTTATTTACCACCTAAAGAAGGTAGCAATGAATAATGGCTAGAAACTACAAAAGCGAATACAGTAATTACCAAGGTAAGCCCACGCAAGTAAAGAAACGTGCTTCCCGTAATACAGCTAGAGCTAAAATGGTAGCTGGTGGTGTCGCTAAAAAGAGTGACGGTAAAGATGTAGCGCATAAAAACAACAACCCACTAAACAATAGCCGTAAAAACCTTAAAATGTCTACTAAGGCAGCTAATAGGTCTTTTCCTAGAACTAAAACAGCTAAAAGAAAATAATATAATATCTTATTATGTATACAAGATACAAAGGGTTAGGTTATTGGGAGTTACCCAAGCCTAATAAAGGTAAAGAACGTAATTGGCACGTTATAGCTCGTGTTAGTCGCAGTATACCTTACGGTTACACGTTAGATAAGGATAATGATAAACTTTTACAGCCTGTTTTTAAGCAATTAGAGGCATTAGAGCTTGCTAAACGTCATTTAAAACAATATACTTACAAAGATGTAGCTATTTGGCTAACAAAACAGACAGGGCGTTCTATTTCAGGTGAAGGTCTAAGAAAGCGAATATCAATTGAGCAAAAACGTAAAAGATCAGCTTCAATTAAACGCGAACTTGCCAAAAGGCTTAAAGAAACGCTTGAAGAAATCCAAAAACTTGAAGAAAACAGTCTTGGTAACTACTCCTGTAGAGAAGAAACAACCTAAAGTAGTACCAGCTACACCTATAGCACCCGACCCACCCGTAGAAGAACTACAAAACATAGTTTTTGCACCTAATGCAGGGCCACAAACAGATTTTCTATCTTCTTCAGAGCGAGAAGTGCTTTACGGAGGCGCAGCAGGGGGTGGTAAGAGCTACGCGATGCTTGCAGACCCCTTACACGGTTTAAATAACGCTAATTTTAGTGGATTATTAGTACGACACACAACTGAGGAACTCCGTGAACTTATACAGAAAAGCCAAGAGCTATACCCTAAAGCAATTCCCGGCATTAAGTGGTCTGAGCGAAAAAGTCAATGGACTTCGCCTAAAGGTGGTAGGTTATGGATGTCATACCTCGATAAAGATATGGATGTCATGCGTTACCAAGGTCAGGCTTTCAACTGGATTGGTTTTGACGAACTTACACAATGGAGTACTCCTTACGCTTGGAATTATATGAGATCAAGACTCAGGAGCGCATACTCCGATGAGTTAGGTTTGTATATGAGAGCTACTACCAACCCAGGAGGTGCAGGACACCAATGGGTTAAGAAGATGTTTATAGATCCTAGCCCAGCTAAAGATCCTTTCTGGGCTACAGACATAGAGTCAGGCGATACAATAATATATCCTAAAGGGCATAGCCGTGAAGGAGAACCACTATTTAGACGTAGGTTTATTCCTGCTAGTTTGTTTGATAACCCTTACTTGTCACAGGGCGGTGACTACGAAGCGATGCTTCTCTCATTACCTGAACACCAACGTAAGCAATTACTAGAAGGTAACTGGGATGTTAACGAAGGTGCAGCATTCCCTGAGTTTAACCGTAACATACACGTAGTAGATCCTTACAGTATACCTAAGAACTGGACTAGATTTAGAGCGTGTGACTACGGTTACGGGAGTTGGACTGGTGTGGTTTGGATGGCAGTAACTCCGTCAGAACAACTAGTAGTTTACAGAGAGATGTACGTAACTAAGGTAACAGCTACTGATTTAGCAGATATGATACTTGATGTAGAACGTGAAGATGGTACTATTAGGTATGGTGTGTTAGACTCGTCATTATGGCACAATAGAGGCGATACAGGACCTAGTCTAGCTGAACAAATGAATATGAGGGGTTGCAGGTGGCGGCCTTCCGACAGAAGTAAAGGCTCTCGTGTATCAGGTAAAAATGAAATACATAGAAGGTTACAGGTAGACGAGTTTACGGAAGAACCTAGATTAGTGTTTTTCTCAACGTGTACTAACACAATAGCGCAAGTACCTAGTTTACCTTTAGATAAACGTAATCCTGAAGATGTAAATACAAACGCTGAAGATCACTTATACGATGCATTACGTTATGGTGTTATGACAAGACCTCGAAGTTCTTTGTGGGATTTTAATCCTGCTACACAACGATCTGGCTTTCAAGCGTCAGATACAACCTTTGGATATTAACATATGGCTGATAATGATTTAGACTACAATATCGAATCCGATAAATCTTCTTTTATTGAAGACGTTAAAGAGGGAGATAATGACGTAGACCTATCTGTAGGTAGAATAGCTAACTTTGTTGAAGGTAAATTTAGTAAGGCTGAAGACGCTAGACAAAATGATGAGATACGATGGCTACAAGCTTATCGTAACTACAGAGGTTTGTATGGCCCTGATGTGCAGTTTACGGACACAGAGCGTTCTCGTGTATTCGTTAAAGTAACTAAAACTAAAACACTAGCAGCTTACGGACAAGTTATAGATGTATTGTTTGGTAATAACAAATTCCCACTAAGTGTAGACCCTACCACTTTACCTGAAGGCGTAGCTGAGTCGGTACACTTTGAAGCTAATCCTAAAGCTGAACAAGGTATGGATGCACTTAAGAAAGCTTTTAGTAAACCTACGTTTTCTCCTGATAATACACTAGAACCAGGCGATACTATGGAGTCTATTAGAAGTAGACTAGGTGCATTAAAAGATAAATTAGAACCCGTAGAAGAAAAATTAATTGAGGGTCCAGGTACTACACCTACAAGCATTACTTTTCACCCTGCATTAGTTGCAGCTAAGAAGATGCAGAAAAAGATACACGACCAGCTAGAAGAGTCAGGTGCTAATAAACAGTTAAGACTGTCCGCATTTGAGTTAGCTTTGTTTGGTACAGGTATTATGAAAGGCCCATTTGCTATATCTAAAGAGTACGCTAACTGGGACGAAGGTGGTGAGTATAACCCTACAATTAAAACTGTACCTTCAACTAGTAACGTTTCGATATGGAACTTTTACCCTGACCCAGATGCCGCTAACATGGATGAAGCTGAGTATGTAGTTGAGCGTCATAAGATGTCTCGTTCACAGATGAGAGCATTAAAAGATAGGCCTTTCTTTAGAAAGAACGCTATAGACTTGTCACTAAACATGGGTGAGTCCTACACTAAGAAGTGGTGGGAACAAACTATGGAAGAAACAGAACACGGCTCACAAGCCGAACGCTACGAAGTGTTAGAGTTCTGGGGTTTTGTAGATAGAGAAATACTAGAAGAACACGAAATAGATATACCTAAAGAGTTAAAAGACGCAGAACAACTAAACGTAAACATATGGATATGTAACAACGAAGTACTACGTTTAGTTATGAACCCATTCAAACCTTCTTACATTCCGTACTACGCTGTACCGTATGAGGTATCACCGTATAGTTTCTTCGGTGTAGGTATAGCTGAAAATATGGATGACACACAGACCTTGATGAATGGCTTTATGCGTATGGCTATTGATAACTCTGCGTTGTCAGGTAACTTAATCATAGAAGTAGACGAGACTAACTTAGTACCTGGGCAAGACCTAAGTGTGTACCCAGGCAAAGTGTTTAGACGGCAAGGCGGTGCGCCAGGTCAAGCGATTTTTGGCACTAAGTTCCCTAACGTAGCCCAAGAAAATATGCAACTATTCGATAAAGCGAGGGTGTTAGCCGATGAAAGTACTGGTTTCCCATCTTTTGCACACGGACAAACAGGAGTATCAGGGGTGGGACGAACTGCTTCTGGGATTTCTATGCTTATGTCTGCAGCTAACGGTTCTATACGAACTGTTATAAAGAACGTAGATGACTACTTAATTAATCCATTAGGTAAAGCATTCTTTAACTTTAATATGCAGTTCGACTATGATCCAGAGATAAAGGGTGACCTAGCAGTAAAAGCGCAAGGTACTGAATCACTAATGGCTAACGAAGTCCGTAGTCAACGATTAATGCAGTTCTTACAAGTTGCACAGAACCCAATACTAGCTCCTTTTGCTAAGATGGATTACATTATACGTGAGATTGCAGTTAGCATGGATTTAGACCCAGACA
>ENA-ORXF01001890-ORXF01001890.1-marine-metagenome-genome-assembly--contig:-NODE-1890-length-13063-cov-11.105190_pt1 | contig 13063 bp, 18 predicted proteins | sample MGYA00237864_ERZ511476 | MGnify/ENA primary metagenome ERZ511476 (study PRJEB26306, sample SAMN06343908) | marine metagenome | isolation source: coastal waters | place: Atlantic Ocean: West Antarctic... | reverse complement strand
GGAAGCGGATGCGGCGAGTCTTGCTGAGATTTCAGCAAGTTTAGCGGAGAAGGGTATATCTGATCCTGACGGTCAGTTTGCTGGTGAGTTATTCAAGGCTCGTAAGAGTCAGGAGTCTAGTGGCGATAACGTTGCTGCTGTGAGTCAGGGATTGGGAATGTTGGCGAGTGGATTTCAGGGTCCTTCTTTCCAAGAGGTCCCTCAGTTGGCGCAGGTATCTCAGGCTCGGGGTCGGGGTTCTGACCCGATGAGTAATTTTGGTACGAAGAGTATGTTAGGATAGCATGATGAGAAGTTTATTTGGAATACCATTACCGGAACGCAAGGGCATGAAGAAGGGTGGGCAGGCGGTTCCTCGCAAGACTGTGATTGCAAACCAGCCTCACCAGTTGGCGTATATTAATCCACAGGAGGAGCAGATGCTTCTTGATGCGGGTGGCACTGGTCAGCCGGGACCGGGCGGTATTCCTGCTTTTGCTGACTACGGGGATTCTAAGGGATTTAATTATCGTGGCCGTGGCTCTCAGGGTTCTACTACTGGGAGGTTGACCGCCAAAGAAGCCTCAAGGGATTCTTCCCCGGGAGTTACCGCCAAGGAACGCAAGGCACGTGAACGACAACTAGAAAAGAACAGAAAACCAACCAAAGCCGTAGTTGCTGAGAGAGATAGGCAGTACGCACTAGATCAAGGGTATGATCCTCGGCTGACTTCGGCCGACAACAACAAGGCTGGGACCCGATCAAGCTTTAGTGCTAGTCCCAAGTCGGCTGCTAGAAGAGCTAAAGAGGCTAAGTACAGTAGCGATAGCAAATTCATACCTACTTCTGATGGCTTGTTCAGGGGTACAGGATTTTCTACCACGGGTGAGCCTTTTGGTAATCAGGACGCTGCTGAAGTTGAAAAAAATGTAGCAGCGTCCACACCATACAATTTCGACGTAGCTGTGGGACCACAAAACGTTGGTGACGAGGTTGGCCGTGATATCTACAATAAAAGGTACGAGGGATTACCCTACCTTAGAGACAACAAGACTCCCGGGTTTAGGGAAGAGTTGGCTTTGGGCTCGGGCTCTCTGCTTGCTGGTATTATGAACGCCTTGACGGGTAACGAAGATAACGCATTTAAAAAGGCGTATGCAAAACAATACGGAGACCCTGATGGCGATCCGATACCTGAAGAGATGTTGGACTTAGCCTTAAAAAACTTTAAAAGCAGAACCCAAATAACAAAGGACGCACAAGAGGCAAGCGATGCCCAAGCCGTTGTGGACCGCAAGGAAGCTCGTGAGGGTGACGCCCGTGATCCGGTTACGGGGCAGCGCATTCGTGATTTAGATTTCGAGTGTCCAGAGGGTTATACCTTTAACGAGGCGGAACAGCGGTGTGAGATAATTGCAAGTGCTGTTGCGGGTGCGGGTATTCCAACGCCCCCGGGCGGGGGATTTCCAGACGTGATAGATGCGGGTGTTACAACTGGGGTTCCTGTAGTTAATACTCAGTACACGCAGTTTGCTGCTCCGACTTTGGCTGGATTACCTGCTGCTGCGCCGAATGGTTTTGTAATGCCTATGATGAATACGCAACCGATTACAATCGCGCAACAAACTCCGCAGGGACTAGCTGGATTACAGCAGCAGATTCAGCGTAATGCAGGGATGCAGACTGGGTGAATTTACAAGCCTTACCGGAAGAAGCATTAAAGGAAATCTTGGCCTTAACTGAGGCCAAGAGGCGGATGGATTTGCGTGAGGAAGCGCAGGAGAAGTTCTTACCGTTTGTACACCATGTGTATGACAACTTCATTGAGGGTCGCCATCACCGTGTGATTGCCAAAAAACTTGAGGCTGTTGCGCGAGGGGAACTCAAGCGGTTGATTATCAACATGCCGCCTCGTCATTCCAAGTCTGAGTTTGCAAGCTACTTGATGCCTGCTTGGTTTCTAGGTAGAAACCCTAAATTGAAAATCATTCAGGCTACGCACAACACTGAGTTGGCGGTACGGTTTGGTCGCAAGGTACGAGATTTAATAGATGACCCTGAGTACAAGATTATATTTCCTGAGACGAATCTTAAAGAGGACAACAAGGGAGCGGGTACTTGGGGCACGGACAAGGGTGCGGAGTATTTTGCGGCGGGTGTTGGCGCGGCCATCACGGGCCGTGGCGCGGACCTGCTTGTTATTGACGACCCACATTCGGAGCAAGATGCGTTAAGCTCTACTGCGTTTGACCATGCGTATGAGTGGTACACTTCTGGTCCTCGCCAGCGTTTGCAACCGGGCGGTGCGATTATAATTGTTATGACTCGTTGGGGTAAGAAGGACTTAACGGGTCAATTACTGGCGCAACAGGGGTCGGACATCATGTCTGATCAGTGGGATGTTGTAGAATTTCCTGCGATTATGCCTAGTGACGAGCCATTGTGGCCTGAGTTCTGGGAAAAAGACGCTTTATTGTCGATCAAGGCGTCATTACCTGTCGCCAAGTGGAATGCACAGTGGCAGCAGAACCCTACGAGTTCGGAATCTGCGATAATTAAGCGGGAGTGGTGGAAAGATTGGGAGAAAGAGAAGATTCCGCGGTTAGAGTACGTGTTACAGGCGTATGACACGGCCTTTTCCAAGAAGCAGAGTGCTGACTACAGTGCGATTACGACTTGGGGCGTGTTTAAACCGGAAGATGGCGGTCCAGACAACATAATTCTGATGGATGCGCGTAGGGGTAGGTGGAATTTCCCTGAGTTAAAAGAAGTTGCCCATGAGGAACATGAATATTGGGAGCCTGACATGGTGATTGTTGAGGCGAAGGCCACTGGACAGCCTTTGATAGACGAATTGCGATTGAAGGGCATTCCAGCCTTGGGGTTCTCACCGGGCAAAGGAAGTGATAAGGTAACGAGAATGCACATGGTTGCCCCGTTGTTTGAAGCGGGGATGGTATGGGCTCCGATGCACGAAAAGTTCTCTGATGAGGTCATAGAAGAGGTTGTTTCGTTCCCATATGGGGATCATGACGACTTTTGTGATAGCATGACCTTGGCATTAATGCGGTTTCGGCAAGGCGGATTTATCGCTTTGGACGGCGAAGAAGAAGATGAATCAGAATGGAGGCCCCGGCAACGGGAGTATTATTGATGGCATTACCACCCAACATGGTTGCACCGGGCTTAGACCTGAATGATACAGCGGGACTTCCTGACGTAGAAGTTCCTATAAATGTTCCGATGGAGTTCCCAGACGGGGCAGAAGTTATTGATGACGGTCGTGGTGGCGCGATTGTTCAGGCTATTTCGATGGCTCAAGAGATGCCGCAGGAAGAATTGATTCCGTTTGACGCAAACTTGGCTGAGTATCTGGAAGACGGCGATCTTGGCGAGTTGTCCGCGGAACTTAGGGGGTTTTACGAGGATGATCTTGAGTCACGATCCGAGTGGGAGGAGACCTACGTTAAGGGTTTAGACCTCTTGGGGTTGAAGAGTGACGAGCGCAGCACACCCTTTCAGGGAGCATCGGGGATAACTCACCCAATGATAACGGAGAGTGTGACGCAGTTTCAGGCACACGCTTACAAGGAGCTATTACCGTCTGGCGGTCCTGTTCGGACTAGCGTTGTTGGATTGAAGGATCGGCAGCGTGAGGAGCAGGCCAAGCGCGTTAAAGATTTCATGAACTATCAGATTACTGAGGTCATGGAAGAGTACGATCCCGATATGGATCAAATGTTGTTTTATCTCCCCTTGAGCGGTTCTACGTTTAAGAAGGTTTACTTTGACCCTACTAAGCAACGTGCGGTTGCTAAGTTTATTCCTGCACAGGACTTGGTTGTTCCGTATTCGGCGTCTGATTTGCAGACTGCCAGCCGCGTGACGCATGTTCTCCGCATGGAGATGAACGATGTTGCCAAGATGCAGTACGGTGGGATTTACCGGGACATTGATCTGAAGGTATCGGATGATGTTGAGGCGGATTCTGTTCGTCAGAAGGTCAATGAGCTTGAGGGTTTATCTAAGAGTTATAGCGACGATGTTCTGACCATCTTGGAGTTCCATGCTGAATTGGACCTTGAGGGTTTTGAGGACATGGACCCGCGGACGAATGAGCCAACGGGTATTAAGTTGCCGTATATTGTTACGCTGGATGATTCATCGGGCAAGATACTGGCGATCCGCCGCAACTACGATCCCAACGATATGATGAAGAAGAAGCGTCAGTTCTTTGTGCATTACAAGTTTATGCCGGGATTGGGTTTCTACGGGTTTGGTTTGGTGCATATGATTGGTGGCCTCGGCAGAGCAGCCACGAGCCTTCTCAGGCAGCTTATTGACGCTGGCACACTAGCCAACCTCCCAGCAGGGTTTAAGGCCCGTGGGGTGCGTGTACGCAACTCTGACGAGCCATTACAGCCGGGAGAGTGGCGCGACCTTGATGCGCCCGGGGGCAGCATCAGAGACGCCCTTGTTCCATTACCGTACAAAGAACCATCGGCCACGTTATCTCAGCTTCTTGGTGGGTTGGTTGCTGACGGTCGCAGGTTTGTATCGTTAGCAGATCAACAGATCAGCGACATGAGCGGACAGAACGAGACTCCTGTCGGCACTACGGTTGCTATGTTGGAGCGCGGCATGAAAGTCATGTCCGCGATCCACAAACGTCTGCACTACGCCCAGAGAAACGAGTTCCGTTTGCTGGCGCGTATCTTCTCCGAGAATCTTGCTCCGATGTATCCCTATCAAGTAGCGGGTGCAGAGCAGGGTGTTAAGGCAGAAGACTTTGATGCTCGGGTAGATGTTCTCCCCGTCTCGGACCCGAACATCTTTTCTATGGCGCAGCGGGTTACTTTGGCTCAGACGCAGCTTCAACTGGCCCAATCTAATCCGCAACTGCACAATCTCCCAGCAGCGTATAGAAGGATGTATCAAGCATTAGAGGTGCAGAATATTGATGAGATTCTGCCGCCAGAACCAGAGCCGCAGCCCATGGACCCTGCAACTGAGAATGGAATGATTATAGGCGGCAAGCCTGCTAAAGCTTTTCCACAACAGGACCATGATGCTCACATGCAGTCGCATTTGGCGTTGCTTGAACTAGATATCTTGCAGCAGACCCCTGCGGTTTTGGCGGGTTTATTCACGCATATCTTGGAGCATGTCAGCTTGAAGGCTCGTAATACGGTACAGCAAGAGATTCAGCAGATGCAGATGCAGCAACAGCAGGAGATGCAGGACGCTACAGCCCAGCTACAGAATCTGGTTCAGGCGGGAGCCATTCCTATGCAGCAGGCTCAGATGCAAATGCAACAGATGCAAATGCAGATGCAGCAATCTCAGATGCCCCCTGATCAGATGGAAGCCAAGGTAGCACAGGTTGAAGCTCAACTTCTTATAGAAGTCATGCCCTTGATGACCCACAAGGGTGCAGGCGGGGAAACTCAAGACCCACTGGTAACTATCCGTATGCAGGAGTTAGCCATCAAGGAGATGGAGACTCAGCAGAAAGCCCAGATAGATGTTGCTAAGTTGGCTCTTGAGGAGCTTAAACTAGAACAGTCCGCTACTACTGACTCTGCTCGGTTGGAGTTGCAGGAACAAATTGCAGATGAGCGCACTGACGTGAATCGGGAACGCATTGATGTTCAGCGACAAGGGATGGAGATGAGGAATGCTAAAAACTAATAAAACTCAAACTGTCGCGAGTAAGAACATTCGCTCGGAAAGACCTCCGGTCAAGCAACTTCAGCAGGGTGTTCAAAAGAAACTAGGGGGTGGAATGATTAAGAAGTTCAGCCCTATTGCTAGACCGCAGAGGTTTGTCGGGGTGTTCTAAGTGATTGATCCTATTACTGCTTTTGCCACCGCATCTGCCGCCTACAGCGGTATTAAAAAAGTTATTGGACACGCTCAGGAACTCGAAAGCATATCAAAACAGCTTGGAAGTTGGTATGGCGCTTGCGCGGATATCAACCGGGCGCAGACACAACGCAAGAACCCCACTTTTTTTGAAAGAGCCACACAGGGTCAGTCCATTGAAGAGGAAGCTCTTGAGATACTAATTCACCAAAAGACATTAAAGGAACGTGAGTTAGAAATTGCGGCAATGATCAACATGCGGTTTGGCTGGGGGACGTATGACGAGATGCTGGACATGCGCCGGGAGATCAGGGCCGAGCGGGAAAAGACTGCATTTGCACAGGACGAGGCCAAGCGTCAGATTCAAAACAATATGGCAATATTGGGATTATCTACTATGATTATTGGGGTTATTGGCGGCGGCATTTATTTGGTGATCTTGGTATCATGAACACTTTAATTCCAATTATTTTAGCAAGTTCACTGCTAAATCCAGAATACGTTACATGCCATTTGTGGAAGTATGTAGAAAATGGGGATGAAATCCTATGTTTGTATTCAGGGAAAAATGGCACGTTAGGGTATCATTACCCAACTTTAAGTTTCCGAGAGTGTCCCAAGCAGTTTGAATGCCTGTATCAACCGAACTCTAAAGCTAAAGTCAGCTTAAAAGATATCTTGAAAGGACTGTCCGATGGATTTTAAGAAGATACTAGAATATAAAATTCTACCCCGACTTATGATGTTCGTTATGACCATCATGTACATTCGGGTTATTGAATGGGGAATGTCATTAGAAGACCTGTCCACACAACAAAGTGCAATGATTTCAATATGTTCTGGCTCCATGACAGGCGCATTTGCAGTATGGTTAGGATCAGAGAAATGATGGCATTACTTGGAAGTCTGTTAGGTTTCGGGAGTTCCTTTCTCCCCGAGGTCTTGAGTTATTTTAAGGCCAACCAACAGCAAGCTCACCGTATGGAGATGATGCAGCTTGAGACTGAACTAGCGCAACGTCGATCAGAAATGAAATTGGTTGAGTTGGATAAGAAGGCAGACATTGAAGAGACGAAAGGACTGTATGAACATGACCGATCTATTGATGCTGGCGGATTTATCAACGCTCTGCGGGGCAGTGTTCGTCCTGTTATTACTTATGCCTTCTTCGGATTGTTTGTAGCAACCAAGGTTGTTATTATGGTTAAGGTTGGGCAGTCTGGTGGAGAGTGGACAGAGGCTGTTGAGCTTATGTGGGATCAAGAGACCGCTGGGCTTATGAGCGCAGTTTTAGCCTTCTGGTTCGGAAACCGGGCCATATCTAAGTATACGGGAAAGTAAAAATGTCTGAGAAAAAAATTAAGAAAAAAATTAAGAAAGTAATAAAGGGTTTGAAGAAAGCCTCAACGCTACATGCAAGACAATCCAAGGTATTACAGTCAACGTTGAGGAATAAGAAGGGGGCGTAGGCATGAGTCGGGGTATACGTCCTTTATGTGGCGTTACACTAGAAGACGCTTTCGTGCGGTCTGACCGCGTGGTGTCTTTCCCTCAGTTGTCTGAAGCTGACAAGCAGTGGATTGAACTTGAAAAGCAACAAGACCTTATACGGGAACAAGCGAAACTTATTTCGGAGAAGGAATGATTAATGGGCTACAAGCTAGGAAACCGAAGCGTCTCAAACCTAGAAGGTGTGGACGAAAGGCTGGTAACGGTCGTGAATTACGCCATCAGCGTTACGAAACAGGACTTCAGTGTCATCTGTGGGTTGAGAACGATGGACGAGCAGAAGGCGTTGGTCGCAAAAGGGGCCTCGCAAACAATGAAAAGTAAACACATTGATGGCAACGCGGTAGACCTCATGGCGTACTGCAATGGTGGGCGTTGGGAGTTGAATCTTTACGATGAGATAGCGGATGCCATGAAAGAGGGAGCAGCCGCGGCGGGGGTTAAACTCCGGTGGGGCGCAGCGTGGACTATCCCGTCCATAGGAGAGTGGAACGACTCAGCAGAAGATGCTATGAACTCGTATATCGACACTCGGCGGTCGCAGGGTAGACGCCCGTTTATCGACGCGCCTCACTTTGAACTGATGGAATAAAGGATAGTACCATGAAGAAAAAGAAAAAAGGCGCAGCCGTAGGCGGTCGCATGAAAGCCAAGGGCGCAGCCGTAGGCGGTCGCATGAAAGCCAAGGGTGCAGCCGTAGGCGGTCGTATGAAAGCCAAGGGTGCAGCCGTAGGCGGTCGTATGAAAGCCAAGGGCGCAGCCGCAGGCGGTCGTATGAAAGCCAAGGGCGCAGCAGTAGGCGGTCAACTGAAACAACCTACGGCGGGTCAAGCTGGTCTAAAGGAACTTCCTACAGGCGTTAGAAATAACATGGGGTACGCAAAAAACGGCGGTCGCATGAAATCTAAAGGCATGTCTAAAGGCGGCAGGGCTGGCGGAGCGCAAGTTTCAGGAACAGGCTTTAAGGGGACTTTTTAAAATAGATGCCATATTTACAAAGTAACATTCCACACTTTAAGTGTTGGGTGCGGCGTGAGTACACACATAATCATGATGCGTATCACGGAGAGTTTTTACACGCGATGGCGATTGCTGTCACCACAATGCCCAACAGGTGCTTGAGTTTTCAGGTTATCTTCACGGGGTGCGAGGCGGACATCAATGGCGATCCTAACGTGCATGGCGGGGCAATGTGGGCCCGAATGCCCATAACGGCATTGGTTGCGGATACTCCTTACGAGGAATGGCCTGAACCAATGCCCGTGCATTCGGCCCAGCCTTGGGATTGTTCTTCCAGAACACATGCGGTGTATCAAATGGAAAGAACAACTCCTTGCCCGTGGATGGCAAAGATAGACAGTGAGTTCTATCCAGCCAAGTATATGTTCACAGTGGACTACACTGACAGTGAGATTGCGGATGACCCCGCGCAGCACAAGCAGAGTCATGTGTTGGAACTGCTGGATGCTGGGGAGTATACGGGTAACATCGTTGCGCTACCCAACAACCGAGTTCGTGTCACTCATCCTGCTTGGTTTGAGACCGGAGAGGGTGCCCCTGATTTCAGACCCTCCCAGCACATTCACTACTCAAAGTCTGACTTGGATTATACGTTGGATGTGAACCGCATATTCAACAATATTTACCAAGAGGATACAGACAGTTGACAAATACTTACAACATCCATACTGGTCTTACGCATGGATGTTGTTGATTTCGCAAAACATATGTACAAGTTGCTCCAAGCGAGGGAACAAGAAATTGCAAGTTCGCTTGGGTATGATGCTGCTAAAGACTGGGAGCATTATAAACTCATGGTGGGTGAGATACGGGGCCTGACCTACGCTCGTGAGGAATTAAAAGTCCTGCTGGAGAATAACGCTGACGATGACGAAGAATTTATATCTTCCTGATCATGTCGCGCAGAAGATAAACAAGGAAAAGAAAGCGGCTCCCGCTGAATCTTCCGATGTTAGTAGCGCGTATGTAAATCCAACGGACAAGGTGCTTGACCCTTCTCTGTTAGACAAACCCCTCCTCGACCGCCTTCCACAGCCTACGGGCTGGAGATTGCTTGTAATGCCCTATCAAGGCGCAGTTACAACGCAGGGCGGTTTACACATCCCTGATGAAGTACGGGCCCGTGAGGCAGTAGCAACGGTTGTTGCTTATGTTCTTAGGATCGGCCCGTTGGCTTATAAGGACCCTGACAAGTTTGGCGTGGATTCGGACCCATGGTGCAAACAAGGTCAATGGGTTTGTATCGGTCGATACTCAGGGTCACGGTTTAAGATAGATGGCGGTGAGGTTCGTATCATTAATGATGACGAAGTTATCGCTACAATTCTTGAACCTGATGACATCAAACAGGTTTAGAGGGACACACAATGGCTGACGAAAAAGAAGACGTACAGGACACAGAAGACGAGGGAGTGGTGATTGAGGTAGAGTCAACGGAAGTTGAGTCAGACCCTGATCCAGAGCCCTCCTCAAAGAGGGCGAAAGCTGATGAAAGCGGCGATGATGAACTTGATAGCTATAGTAACAAAGTTCAGACTCGGATTAAAAAGCTAACAGAAAAGTACCGCAAGGAAGAACGTGATCGTTCTGAGGCGCAACGATTGGCGCAACAGCTTCTGGAAGAGAATAACAAGCTCAAGTCTCAGGTTAAAAACTTGGATAAGGGTTATGTTAGTTCTGAGGAAAACCGAGTCCTTGCTCAAAATGAATCTGCGAAACGTCAGTTTCGTGAGGCTCATGAGAGTGGAGATGCGGATGCGCTGATTGCGGCACAGGAGTTGTTGTCAAAAACAACTTTGGATCAAGAGCGTGTTCGGATGGCGAAAAACCGTTTAGAGCGTGAGACTGAACCAGAGCAGCAGCCACAACAACAGCGTCCACAACAACAACAGCAGCAAGCGGTAGCGCCAAAAGCAGACCCTCGGGCCGAAGATTGGGCTTCCAAAAATGAGTGGTTTGGCTCTGATACAACTATGACGTATGCTGCATTTGGTATCCACAAACAAATGGTCGAGGAAGAAGGGTTTGACCCGATGACCGAAGACTACTATAGTGAAGTGGATAAGCGCCTTCGGACTGAGTTTCCACACAAGTTCCAGAAGGCGAGAAAATCGGGAGAAGCACAGGTCGCACCCGCTGGCGCTTCAGCTTCCCGCACATCTACAAAACAGGGGCGCAGGTCGGTAAAACTGTCACCGTCACAGATTGCGATGGCGAAACGCTTAAACGTACCGCTTGAAGAATATGCAAAATTTGTGAAGGATTGATATAATGGCTGATAGAAAACCGCGTGAGAACGCAACCCGCGATACAGAAACGCGCCGTAAACCATGGGCACCGCCCAGTCGCCTTGATGCGCCAGAGCCCCCTGCGGGTTATGTGCATCGTTGGGTCCGAACCGCAATGCGTGGTGAAGAGGACAAGATGAATGTCAACACCAAGCTGCGCGAAGGATGGGAACCTGTTCGTAAGGACGAGTACCCTGATTATGAGACCGCTACGATTGACGAAGGTCGATTTGAGGGTGTCATCGGACAAGGTGGATTGATGCTGTGTCGTATACCTGTAGAGACCGCCCAAGAACGATCCGCGTATTACGGGAACCGGACCCGCGAACAAATGGCAGCAGTTGATCAGGATTTGATGAAGGAACAACATCCTTCAATGCCGATTTCTAATAATCGGCAAAGTCGTGTATCCTTCGGGGGATCAAGACGAGACTCCGAATAACTTTGAGGTGCTATTATGGCCAATTCTAACGGATCGTTTGGGCTACGCCCAATCGGAATCGTCGGACAAGGTGCGAACACTACTGGGGCAACTCAGTACCGCATTGCGTCTAACAACAATACTAAAATGTATCAGGGTTCTCCTGTTATACCTATCGCGGGTGGAACTATCTCTGTAGCGCAAGCTGCGGCTGGTGGTAACGTTGCTTTCTTGGGTGTTTTCTGGGGGTGCGAGTTTGTCCGCCTATCAGATGGTAAGAAAATCTTCTCGACTAGCTGGCAAGGTACAGCGGCTGGTGCAGATGCAACCTTCCCTATCACGGCGTTCGTATACGACAATCCAATGCAGACGTTTACTATTGCGACATCTAATGTAGTTGCAGCAGCAAACACTGAGGCGGAAGTTCGGGCGATGGTCTTTAAAAACATCGGGATGGCAACAGCCACATCAGGCAATGATACAACAGGAATCGCTTCTGCAAGTGCAGATTTGAATACTTCTGCTAACACTGCTACTCTTCAGCTTCGTGTTATTGGCGTCCAAGATGACCCTGATAACTCAGACTTCACAGTCGCTGGTATCCCACTAATAGTACGTTTGAATACAAGCTTTAATTCCGCCAATGGTGGTATTGCAGCGGGTACTCCTTCGTCTCTCGGCGTATAAAGGAGGTCTGACCCATGGCTATTTCACGCGCACAACTGGCTAAAGAGCTAGAACCCGGCCTAAACGCATTGTTTGGAATGGAATACGACCGTTACGAAAACCAACATTCGGAAATCTACACAACCGAATCCTCAGATAGAGCGTTTGAGGAAGAAGTTATGCTATCCGGTTTTGGCGCAGCACCTACAAAGTCTGAAGGTGCGGCTGTTAATTTCGATGACGCAAACGAAGCATACACTGCTCGTTACAACCATGAGACCCTTGCGCTTGCATTCTCAATCACTGAGGAAGCAATAGAGGACAATCTGTACGACCGCCTTGGCAGTCGCTACACACGCGCCCTCGCTCGTTCAATGGCTCATTCTAAGCAGGTTAAAGCTGCACAGGTTCTCAACAACGCATTTGCTGCTGGCGCTTCCGCTGGTGGTGATGGTGTTGCTCTCTGTGCAACTACGCACCCGCTGACGAACGGTGGCACTTTTGCCAACACACCAACAGTTGCTGCGGATTTGAACGAAACTTCCTTGGAAGACGCTCTGATTCAGATTGCTGGTTTTGTTGACGAACGTGGTCTGAAAGTCGCACTTCGCGGCATGAAGTTGATGATTCCACGTCAACTGCAATTTGTTGCAGAGCGTCTGATGGTTTCCAACCTGCGTGTTGGAACAGCAGACAACGACACAAACGCAATCAAGTCTATGGGCATGTTGCCTGAAGGCTATACTGTGAATGACTTCTTCACAGACCCTGATGCGTTTTTCATCAAGACTGATGCGCCTCGTGGATTTGTTCACTTTGAACGGACCGCTCTTTCGACCAACATGGAAGCAGACTTCGACACTGGTAACATGCGGTTTAAAGCCCGTGAGCGTTACAGCTTCGGATTCTCAGACCCACGCTGCGTCTTTGGAAACCCCGGGGCCTAACTAATAACGGCTAATGGCGGGTACTAGTGGATTCTACGCACTCGTCGGTGTCAGTTTGGAAGGGGCTATTTCGGTGGCCCCTTTCTTTTTGTCCAGACCTGTTGTATTGTGCTAGTATCCCTGACAGCCACATTTCGTGGCTGACTTAACCCCGACAGGAGAACAACATGGGTACGACTACTTTTTCAGGCCCTATCAAGGCTGGCACAATCAAGAATACAACAGGCACTACTGTAGGCGAAAACGTAAAGAACACGGGCCAAGTTGTGATGTCTCAATCTATTATGATTGACGCAGCAGTCGCCGCTGGAACAACTACCTACAATGTCGGCGTCATTCCAAATAATTCACAGCTACTCGGTGTCACA
>ENA-ORXF01001885-ORXF01001885.1-marine-metagenome-genome-assembly--contig:-NODE-1885-length-13105-cov-6.032238_pt1 | contig 13105 bp, 11 predicted proteins | sample MGYA00237864_ERZ511476 | MGnify/ENA primary metagenome ERZ511476 (study PRJEB26306, sample SAMN06343908) | marine metagenome | isolation source: coastal waters | place: Atlantic Ocean: West Antarctic... | reverse complement strand
TAATTGGTATTATTAAAAACATGAAGAATTATAAGCAGCGTATCTTTTATTACGGAAAAGATGTAAAAAGTGCAGTAGCTTCATTAAATGAAAATCATAAAATATTCGGAGCGTTAAAGGAATATCCAATAGCAAAAAAATACAAAGAATCAGAAACGGGAGGAAACGTATTTTTTACCAATTATGATATGGTACAAACAGAACTTATGTTTTTGGCCAAAGGAGATCCCTTTAAGCCAGAAAACATGGCAGCTTCTTCCTTGTTTAATACGTATTTTGGAAGCGGACTATCGTCTATTGTTTTTCAAGAAATTAGAGAATCTAAATCTTTAGCATACTCTGCATTTGCTTCTTATGATAACGCTTCTAAAAAAGATTCGCCAAATTATGTAATGGCTTATGTTGGCACACAGGCCAATAAATTAGAACAAGCCGTTGATGCTATGATGGAATTAATGAATGATATGCCAGAAGCAGAGAAACAGTTTCAAGCAGCGAAAGAAGCAACATTAAAAAAACTAGCTGCACAAAGAATTACAAAATCTTCTATTTTTTGGTCTTATGAAAGATTGCAGAAGTTAGGTATTGATAATGACAATAGAGAAGTTATGTACAATACTATCAAAGAGATGACCATGGCAGACTTAAGAGGTTTTTTTAATAAAAATATTAAAGGAGAATCTTACAATGTAATGGTCGTTGGAAATAAAGAAGATTTAGATGTAAAAGCACTTCAAAAGTTAGGTAAAATAAAAGAATTAGATGTGGATTATTTATTTAACTATGTTGACAATATAGCAGTAAAACAATAAATAACATTTCAATTTAAAGAATAAACTCATGAAGTAAATATGCTTTATGAGTTTTTTTATTTTAGTATCTTTGGGGCATTAAAATAACCAATATAACATGAAATTATTAGAAAATAAATCAGCAATAATCACAGGTGCTACAAGAGGAATTGGAAGAGGAATAGCCGTTGAATTTGCAAAACAAGGTGCAAATGTTGCTTTTACATATAGCTCTTCTGTGGATGCAGCAATTGCCTTAGAAGAAGAATTAAAAACATACGGCGTTTCTGCTAAAGGATATCAATCAAATGCAGCAAATTTTGATGCAGCACAAGCATTAGCAAAAGAAGTGCATAAAGAATTTGGAGCTATTGATATTTTAATAAATAATGCAGGAATTACAAAAGACAATTTGTTAATGCGTATTTCTGAGGACGATTTTGACAAAGTAATTGAGATAAATTTAAAATCAGTTTTTAACTTAACAAAAGCGGTTATTAGACCAATGATGAAGCAACGTTCTGGTTCTATTATAAATATGAGCTCTGTTGTTGGTTTAAAAGGAAATGCAGGGCAATCTAATTATGCAGCATCTAAAGCAGGTATTGTTGGTTTTTCTAAATCTGTAGCTTTAGAATTAGGATCAAGAAACATTAGAAGTAATGTAATTGCACCTGGTTTTATAGAAACAGAGATGACAGCAAAACTAGACGAAGCAACAGTACAATCATGGAGAGACGGAATTCCTCTAAAAAGAGGAGGACAACCCATAGATATTGCTAATGCATGCGTGTTTTTAGCATCAGACATGAGTACTTATATTACAGGACAAACCTTGTCTGTTGACGGCGGAATGCTAACATAATACTATTTATTTGTTAGTAATCGTTTCCTGTTTCATCAAAATTATTAGTTCAAGTATTTTTGCGATGTAAAAATTGAGGAAAGCATAAAATTATAAACCTGTAACAATTTAACGTTGCAGGTTTTCTTTCTTTAGATAGTTCTTTCTATCTTTCACACAAATATAAATAATTGCAAACAATAACGATCTTATATCTTCTAATAGCACTTTTATTAAGTGTTGGTATCTCTTATTTTCAATATTTTTATAAAGCAAAAAGTAAAGCTAAAATCAATATTTTACTTTTTACGCTAAAAACACTTTCTTTATTTTTATTGCTATTATTAATTATAAATCCGAAGATAAAAACCACCAAATTAGAAAATATTAAACCAACATTATCTATTTTAATTGATAACTCTAAATCAATTTCCTTTTTTAAGGAAGAGAAAAACGTTCAAGATTTTATTAGTAAACTAAATAATAACAGTAATTTATCTAATAAATTTAATACAGAAAATTTAACGTTTAGTAGTGATTTGAAAATTTCTGATAGTTTATCTTTCTTAGGAAATGAAACTAATATTTATAAAGCATTAGCAGCATTAAATAAACTAAATAACAATAAAAACGCGCCAATTGTATTGTTAACAGACGGTAACCAAACAATTGGAAATGATTATGAGTTTATAAATTCTAAACAAACAATTTATCCTGTTATTTTTGGGGATACTACAAAATATAAAGATTTAATAGTTCGTCAGGTAAACGTAAATAAGTATAGTTACATTAAAAATAAATTTCCTGTAGAAGTCATTTTAAATTATGAAGGAAACAAAACTGTAAAATCTAAGTTTTCGATTTTTAAAAATGGAAAGACTATTTTTTCTAAAAATATTCAATTCTCAAAGGAGAAAAGTTCTCAAATAATTACAACCAATTTAACAGCAACAAAAGAGGGTGTAAATTATTATACAGCGGCTATTCAAAAAATAAAAGACGAGAAAAACACCAAAAATAACGATAAGAGTTTTTCAGTAGAGGTAATCGACGAACAGACAAAAGTAGTACTTCTTACATCTGTTTTACATCCAGATATTGGTGCATTAAAAAAAGCGATAGAAAGTAATAAACAACGTTCTGTAGATGTTTTTATGATTGATAATTTTGAAAAACAATTATCTAATTACCAGTTAATTATACTGTATCAACCAAACAATTTATTTAAGACTATTTTAAGCGATATTAAAAAATTAAATTCTAATTTTTTAGTAGTTACAGGAGCAAATACAGATTGGAAATTTATCAATAAACAACAATTAGGCTTCACTAAAAACTACATCAATCAAACAGAAAATTTCGGAGCAATTTTCAATCCTTCTTTTTTAACTTTTTCACAAAAAGATATTGGTTTTAATCAATTCTCACCCTTAACAGATATCTTTGGAGAAGTCACTTTTTCGCAAGAGCATCAAAATTTAGTACTTCAGAATATAAATGGATTAGAGACAAAACAACCTTTAGTTGCTGTTTTCGAGGAAAATAATCAAAAAAAAGGGGTGATTTTTGGTGAAGGAATTTGGAAATGGAGAGCATCTAGTTATTTAAATACAAACTCATTTCAAGATTTTGATCAATTTATAGGAAATTTAGTGCAGTACATTTCTACGAAGAAAAAAAGAAACCGGTTAGAAGTGAATGCAGAAAATCAATATCCAGCAAATACTGTTATTAATATTGCTGCTTTATATACCGATAAGAACTATCAATTTGATGCAAGAGCTTCTTTGGAGGTAACAATAACAAATAAAAAGACCAAAAAAATTACAAAACTCCCCTTCTCGTTAATCAATAACTCCTATCAAATAGCAATAGAAAATCTTTCTTCTGGAGTATACAGCTTTAAAGTGGATGTTTTAGGACAAGATATCACGAAGTACGGTAGTTTTAAAATATTTGATTATCAAGTAGAGCAACAATTTACACATTCAAATATTGATAAGTTATCGAAATTAGCTAGAAAGGCAGGAGGGAAGTTGTACTATAAAAATGAAGTAGAAAGCTTAATTAAACAATTACTAAAGAATAAAGCTTACTACACGGTTCAGAAACCATCGGTTAAAGAACAAAATTTAATAGATTGGAAATGGATTTTATTTTTTATTATTTCTTTATCTACGGCAGAATGGTTTATTAGAAAATACTTCGGTATGATTTAATGTTTTTTAAAAGCTGTTATGCTTGTTATTATCTGCTGATTTTATTAATTTCGTGGTAACATTTATATATTGAAAAACATACTTATCATACTTGTCAGTTTTTTATTACTTGCACCACCAATGCAGGCACACACGGACGTAGTGATATATAATGCTAATTTAGAAAATCACTCCGAAATAGATAATAATGTGCATGATAACGATCCGCATAAGAATGATTCTGAGGATGATAAAGATCTAGACCACCATCATCATTGTAATAATATTGTACTTTACAATGTATTTATACCGTCTGCGAATCAACTAAATTTTATAAATTACTTTTCTTCAAAAGAAAATAGTACCTTTTATCAAAACCCTAATTATTCTTGTTATAAATTGGAAGTTTTTCAACCACCAAAGCATTCTTAAATTATATTTCAATGCCTCTTTTTACTCAAAAAGAGTTATTTAAAACACATTTTATAATTTAAAATCTAATTTATAATGATTAAAAATATATGGATGATCCTATTTATAGGGCTGTCTTTCAATACAATATTGGCCCAAAACAGCCTAAAAGTCGAAGTATTATTTAAAGAAACAAAAGAAACCATTTTTGGAGCAAGTGTTTTATTAAAAAACACAAACAATGGAAACACAACAAATTTTGAAGGTTTTACAACTTTAAAAAACATACCAAACGGACCACAAACAATAGTAATTTCTTATTTAGGTTTTAAAACAGAAGAAGAAACACTAGTCTTTCCTAGAAACAACACTGTAATACTTATTACACTTCAAGAAGACGAAGAGACTTTAGATGCGATCGTAATTCAATCTACAAGAAGTAAAAGAACCATTGCAAAAACACCAACAAGAATAGAAGTAATTGGTTTAGAGGAGTTAGGCGAGAAAGCCGTGATGAACTCTTCAAATATTGCAATGATTTTAAGGGAAAGTACGGGTATTCAAATGCAACAAACATCTGCGAATTCTGCAAATCAAAGTATTCGAATTCAAGGTTTAGATGGTCGGTTTACACAACTTTTAAAAGACGGATTTCCTCTTTTTGGAGGCTTTTCTAGTGGTTTGAGTGTAATGCAAATTCCACCTTTAGATTTAAAACAAGTAGAAATTATAAAAGGAAGTTCATCTACATTGTACGGTGGTGGAGCCATTGCTGGTTTGGTTAATTTAGTTTCTAAAACACCGAAAGAAGAAAGAGAATTAAAAATGATGGTAGATGTAACATCTAGGAATGGTCTTACTTTAAACGCTTTTTATAGTAAAAGGAAAAATAAATTTGGGCTAACATTATACACCTCTGGAAACGTACAAAAAGCAACAGATGTGAATGCAGATCACTTTTCTGATATCCCAAAGGTGAAAAGCTTTAGTATAAATCCATCTTTATTTTACTACCCAAATGAAAAAGAAACTTGGCGCTTGAGTATAAATGCGAATATAGAAAATAGAATAGGGGGAGATATGAATGTAATTAATGGAAATACAAGCGAAGATCATTTCTTTTTTGAAGAAAACAGTTCTAATCGATATGCAACACAATTAACATATCAGCACATTATTTCTGATACTCAAAGTTTTAATTTTAAGAATAGTATCAGTTCTTTTAAAAGAGATTTGCTATTGCCAAATTACGCGTTTTTAGGAAAGCAATTTGCAACTTTTACAGAAGGGACTTATGCTTTTTCTACAGATATAGCAGAATGGATTTTTGGAGGAAATATCATTACAGAGAAATTTAAAGAAACTCCAACAACAAATATCGATCGAAGTTACAATAAAAGCGTCTTTGGAGGTTTTGCTCAAAACAGTTTTGATCTCAAAGAAAACATCACTTTAGAAAGTGGTTTAAGAACAGATTTAACTACCAATTACGGTGCATTTATATTGCCGAGAGCTTCGCTTTTTATTGAATTTAATAATGAAATATCCTCTAGAATTGGTGGTGGTTTAGGATATAAAATTCCTACTATTTTTACTGAAGAGGCAGAATTACGTTCCTATCAGGAAGTAGTACCAATAAATACGACTAATTTTAAAGCAGAAACGTCAGTAGGAATAAATGCAGATTTAAACTATAAATCGAAAGTATTAAATGACCATGTAGCGCTCTCTTTTAATCAATTATTTTTTTTAACACGGTTAAAAAATTCATTAATCTTAGAACAAAAAAATCAAAGCTATGAGTTTGTAAATGCAGATAAAACATTAAATAGTATTGGTTTTGAAACAAATTTAAAGCTTAAATATAAAGATTTCACTTTATTTACAAATTATGCGTTTAATGATGTGAAACTTGATGAAAATCAAAAAGCTTTAACACCTAAACATAGTTTTGGAGGTGTACTAATGTATGAGGTTGAAAATAATTGGAGAATTGGCTATGAAGCCTATTATAAAGGATCTCAATTAAAAAATAATGGTGATCAAACACCTAGCTTTTGGACGATGGGGTTTATGGTGATGAAGACCATTGATAAGATCACTTTATATGTTAATTTTGAAAATTTCACAGACACAAAACAACAGAACTATCAATCTATGATTGAGGGTCCACATAACGATCCTACGTTTACAGATATTTGGGCACCAACAGATGGATTTGTATTGAATACAGGAATTTTAATAAAGCTATAATTTATAGTTAGACCAACAATTATAACTATAAAGTGAATTGTTGGTCTATTTATTTTTTAAAAAAATATCAGGAGAAGCTTTTATGTCGAAGCTCATCGTCTTTCTCATTTTAAATAATTACTTCTGGCTCTATGAAGTTCTCTAAAATTTTAAACCCAGATACATTGTGTTTTTTAAAGTTATATTGTAAATTTGACTAAATCTAAAATAATAAATAAATGGCAAATAATCAATTGGATATTAAATTCCCAAAAGGTGGGGTTTTTATTATAATATTAGCAGTAGCTGCATTAATTTTATTCTCTAAATCAACAATAACTATTGGACCTGGTGAAGGAGGAGTGCTGTTCCAAACTTTAGGAGACGGTATTAATACAGAAGAAACGTATGGAGAAGGTTTTCATATTGTAGCGCCATGGAATAGAATGATTGTAAGAAAAGTACGTCAGCAATCTATTTCTGATGAAATGAATGTTCTTTCGGTTAACGGGTTAGAGGTTAAAGTAAATGGAACTATTTGGTATGAGCCAGAATTAGAAAATTTAGGTTTTCTTATTAAGACCAAAGGAGAGGATTACGAGCTCGAATTATTAGATCCTGCAATAAATGCTGCAGCAAGGAGTGTTGTTGGTCGTTATACGCCAGAACAGTTGTATTCTAGTAAGAGAGATGTAATTGAGCAAGAGATTTTAGAGGAAATTCAAATTGTCTTAAAAGATCAATACTTATCAGTAAAAAGAGTTTTAGTAGAAGATGTTAAATTACCAAGTACTATTAGAATTGCGATTGAAACAAAACTAAAACAAGAGCAAGAATCTTTAGAATATGAGTTTAGGCTTTCTAAGGCAAAAAAAGAGGCTGAAAGACAAAAGATTGATGCGGAAGGAAAAGCAGTTGCAAATAAAATTTTAAGTGCTTCTTTAACTGATAAAATTTTACAAGAGAAAGGGATTGATGCAACTTTAGAGTTGGCAAAGTCTCCTAATAGTAAAGTTGTAGTAATTGGCTCTGGAAAATCAGGAATGCCTATTATTTTAGGAAATCAATAAGAAATTTAAAATTTATTTTATTTTAAAAATCCAGCAACTGCTGGATTTTTTTATGTGCCACAATTTATACCAATGAACTTTAAAAAGTACTGTTAAAGAAATACCGTTAACTAATTGGCTTTTTGCAGTATGTATAGCATTAAAAAAGGTATGATGAAAAAGTAATGCAAAAGGCAAAAAAAATGGAAAGAAAACAATTGCAGTAAATTCTAAGACAACATATTGAAGGACGATAAACAAGTTTAACCATAAATGAAAAGCAACTGTTTTTCAGTTTTTATTAATCCCTTTGTTCATGTTTATTGGTTTTAATTACCAAAATATGAGTATTGACGTTTTTCTGAATTTTAAATGACACAGGTTTTTACAAACAAAAAATTAATTCTCTTTAACACTTAAAGATTAATTTTGTTTACAAATAATGAGTAAAATGTACTTAAATGAATGACGCTATTGAAAATGCATATTAGGTCTTATAAGTTCCTTTTTACTTGTTTACTAAAGTTAGGACTTTCTGTTTAAAACCTTTGATATGTGAGATAGATTAATTCTTTACAGGAATTTTATTACGTTCTATTTTACCCTTTTTTAAAGCTTTGTAGTTCTCGTAACAATCTAATATTGCTTCAATCATTTGTAAATCGGATGCTTTTTTGATAAAATAATCAGAATAACTGCAATCTACTAGTAGTTCAGAGAGCTCTTGTCTATCCATTTCTAAATACTCCATCATTACTTGTCTATCAAAATTACCAGCTAGCATTTTACGTAAATTGTCTTCTTTTTTTAATTTCTGAAGCTTTCTTAACTGTTTTGGTTTTTTTCCAAAAAGATTATATAAGAAATCTACTGGCTGAAACAAAGCAGCAACAGGAGAGGAGAAGTTTTTACTTTTTGGTCTGCCAACTTCATAGGTTTGAGGTAAGCCATTTATATGTATTCGGGTAAATCGATCTTTAGGAACTTGTTTTACATCAATTTCTAATACACCTATTAAATTGGTAGATCTAATAACAACTTCTCTAATATTTTCTGGCTTTTCATACAAAGCAATTTCTAGTTCGTTACCCTTTAATAAATCATTTGTAATTTTTAATTTAATGGAAGAATATCCTAAATAAGAAACTAAAATAGTGTCATTTACTCTTGTTGGAAGTTCAAAGTAACCTTTATCATTTGTAATGGTTCCTGTAACAGTATTTAAGTTTAAAACATGAGCTGCACTTAAAACTTTTTTATTTTCCGCATGAATAATTTGCCCTTTTAAGATTTTACTACTTACAGCATCTATTTGTGAAAACGCACTTAAAGAGAGACAAAAGCACAGAATAATTATTATTTTTTGCATTTGGCTAAAATAATGATATTCTGATATAATTTGGGTAATTATTTGTAAAAGAAGTAAAAAAATAAAAAGTGCGCACGAGAAGAGTCGAACTTCCACGAACTTGCGTTCACAGCCCCCTCAAGGCTGCGCGTCTACCAATTTCGCCACGTGCGCAAATTATTTCAAAGTAAAAAAGTTAAGCGTTAGCTTAACTTTTTTTGTGACCGGACTGGGGCTCGAACCCAGGACCCTCTCCTTAAAAGGGAGATGCTCTACCAACTGAGCTATCAGGTCATTCTTTTACCTTAGCGGCTGCAAATATACTGTCAATCATTGAACTTATTAGCATAAAAACGTTTTTTTTTATAGATATTTGACAAAATTTAAAAATTATGAAAATTATATTCTTAGGGTATATGGCTTCAGGAAAATCTACCATTGGTAAAGAGATTTCTAAAAAGCTGGATATGAATTTTATAGACTTAGATGCGTATATTTCTGAGCAAGAAAAGAAGAGTATCTCAGAAATTTTTAAAAGTAAAGGAGAAATTTATTTTAGAAGAATTGAGAACATGTATCTGATGAAATTATTAAATTATGAAGATGATTTTGTACTTTCTTTGGGAGGAGGAACTCCTTGTTATTCAAATAATATGGAATTAATACAAAGGTCTAAAGCAAAATCGGTCTATATTAAGGCGAGTATACCTACTTTAGTTGCTAGGTTAATTAAAGAAAAAAGTACAAGACCTCTAGTTTCCAACTTAGAAAATGAGAAAATAACAGAATTCGTAGCAAAACATCTTTTTGAAAGAAGGTTTTTTTATGAACAAGCGTCAATAATTCTGAATACAGAAAATAAATCTGTACAAGAAATTATTTTAGAAGTAAACAGTGCTTTAGACTAAATAAGCAATTGATTCTTCATCGTTAAATTCTACTTGTACATGTTCTTTTATTGAAGTTGATAATGAAATACCTTTAAAGTCTGCTTTTACCGGATATTTTTTATGGTTTCTATTCACAAGCACCGCAGTTTTAAACCTTTTTAATGGAACCTCCAAAAAATGTTTAATTCCGTAGATTAAAGTAGTACCAGAACTTAGCACATCATCAACTAAAACCAATGGTTTGTTTTTGTAATCTTCTACAGCTATTGAGGTTGTTATAGCAAGTAAAGGTTTTTTCTTATTAATAATAACTTCGCAAAGTGTAACCTTTATTGTTGAAATTTCTTCTAAAACTTCCGCGATTTTCTTCGAAAATATAAATCCATTTCCAACAATACCTGCAATAATTACTTCTTTTTCAGAACTATTACTTTCGTAAATCTGATAGGCTATTCTCTTAATTTTTTGATTTATTTGAGTGTTATCTAAAATAATATGGTTTTCTGCAATCATAAATCTTCAGTTGTATCTTCCTCTCCTTCTTCTTGATAATCATCGATGTCTCTTCTATCTTTTTTTGTAGGTCTACCGGTGCCTTTTTTTCTATAATAATCTTTGGCAAATTTTAAAAGTTCTGTCTTTGCAAAAGCTTCTTTTGGTGTTACATCTTTTCTGAACTGATCTACTAATTTAGCACCAACTCTACTTTCTGGTAAAGCTAAAGCTTTTATTTGATAATTAATTTGATTTTTTCTAATCACCATTAATTCTCCACCAAAAATATCTCTAGAAGGTTTTACACTTTTTGCATCAATTTTAATTTGCCCTTTTTTACAAGCCGTTGTTGCGATACTTCTTGTCTTAAAAACGCGTATACACCATAAATATTTATCAATTCTCATAAAAAAAGTTAAAATATAATATTTGTCTTTTTACAAAGGTATAAAAATGGTAGATTGCAGCCTTAAAATTTAAGCTTAAATGAATAAAATAAAAAATATTTTTTTACTTCTATTATTAGCGGTGTTAGTAATGTTTTCTTGTGATGACAATAATAATGCCCTAGTTAACCCTTATGCCGATGTTAATTACGCAGAGTTAGCAATTACGGATAACGATTCTATTGTGAAATTTTTACAAGATCATTATTATAGTGCAACTCTAGATTCTATAAAATTGATTGAATCTAATGAAATTTCGATTTTTGACAGTGGAAAAATTGTAACTAAAGATATTGTTAGAAATGAAATAGACTATACGTTGTATACATTTGTTATTAATGAAGGTAATCCGGATCCAGACAAGGGTTTTCCGTCAGTTATAGATTCTGTCTTCACAAATTATGAGGGGGTTATATTATCAAATAACAGCATTGACATTAGCCCATTTGATAAAAAAGAGCAAACTTGGTTAACCAACACGATACCTGGGTGGGCAAACGGTTTTCCTAATTTTAAAAGTGGCAAAAATATTACGAATAACGGACCGTTAACATATCAAGATACTGGCAGAGGATACATTTTTATTCCAAGTGGTTTGGCGTATCCTTCACTAAATTATCAACCAAGTCTTTCTCGTCCATATGATGAAATATTAGTTTTCAAAATAGAGCTATTAGACATAGTTGTAGATACAGACCATGATAATGACGGTGTACCTTCTATACAGGAAGATGCAAACGGAGACGGCGACCCTACAAACGATTTTAGTGATAACAGCAGACCCAACTTACCAGATTACTTGAATCCAGAAATTAACTAGACTACAAATAGTATTATATAAAAAAGGCTCTTGATTTCTCAAGAGCCTTTTTTATTGCTTGTTCATTTGATTTCTTACAACTTTAATGAAAGCCCAAATATTATTTGATCCGTTCTGTTATCTACAGTGATACCGTTAGAAAATTTGGCTTCTGTTTCAGATAAACCTCGCTCCCAACGCACATCGATACCTAAATTACCAAGTTCTATACCAAAACCCATTTGAACTCCAACAGAGAATTTGTCAAAATCATCAGTGGTTAGCTCAGAAAATTCAAAATCATCATTCAGTATGTATTGAAAAGAAGGGCCAACAAAAGCAGTTGCAAATCCTAAAAAGTTCTTTCCTAATAAAACAGGAACATCAATTTTACTGAATTCATAGTTAGCTGCTGTATTGCTCTTATTAATATATTCACTTTTTACTTGTGTATATACCAATTCTGGTCTTATATATACACCAATTATTGGGACTTTTCCACGAAACCATAAACCTGCATGGAAACCAGATTTTGATTCTCCTCCCTGAATTACATCATCACCCGTAGAAGAAAATGTTGCATCTCCGTTATTATTGTAGTTTATACCACCTTTTACACCAAAGTCTTTTTGAGCAGTCAGGGTTTGGCTAAAGGCAAAAGCCACACATATTATTAAAATTATTCTTTTCATATTTTTAAATTATAATTGTTAAACATACAGCGTATTAGCGTTTTTTATTTTCTAGAGATTACTTTTTGAACAGCTTTTACAACTGAGGCAGCATTTAAACCATATTTAGTCATTAACTGCTCTGGTGTTCCAGATTCACCAAAAGTATCATTTGTTGCCACAAATTCTTGTGGAGTAGGAGTGTTTAAGGCTAATGTTCTAGCAACACTCTCACCTAAACCTCCTAATTTATTATGTTCTTCTGCCGTAACGATACAGCCTGTTTTTTTAACAGATTTTAAAATAATTTCTTCATCTAAAGGCTTAATTGTGTGGATATTTATCACTTCTACAGAAATACCTTCCGCTTCTAACTGCTCTGCAGCCTGTAAAGATTCCCATACTAAATGACCCGTTGCAACAATAGTTACATCCGTACCTTCCGTTAATTGAATTCCTTTACCAATTACAAACGCTTCATCTGTAGGCATAAATACAGGTACTTTTGGCCTCCCAAAACGCAAATATACAGGTCCTTTAAAATCTGCAACTGCAATGGTTGCCGCTTTAGTTTGATTGTAATCACAGGTATTAATTACCGTCATTCCTGGTAACATTTTCATTAAACCAATATCTTCTAATATTTGGTGTGTTGCACCGTCTTCTCCCAAGGTTAGTCCTGCGTGAGAAGCACAAATTTTTACATTTTTACCAGAATATGCAATAGACTGACGAATTTGATCATACACTCTTCCTGTAGAAAAGTTTGCAAATGTTCCTGTAAAAGGAATTTTCCCTCCAATTGTTAAACCAGCAGCAATACCAATCATATTTGCTTCTGCAATACCAATTTGGAAAAATCTTTCTGGATTTTCTTCAATAAATTGATCCATTTTTAAAGAACCAACTAAATCTGCACATAAAGCAACTA
>ENA-ORXF01001884-ORXF01001884.1-marine-metagenome-genome-assembly--contig:-NODE-1884-length-13106-cov-6.024023_pt1 | contig 13106 bp, 12 predicted proteins | sample MGYA00237864_ERZ511476 | MGnify/ENA primary metagenome ERZ511476 (study PRJEB26306, sample SAMN06343908) | marine metagenome | isolation source: coastal waters | place: Atlantic Ocean: West Antarctic... | reverse complement strand
GAACATCGTAAAACTGAATACCACATACAAAAATGTAATTGTCTATTTGTAAAAGCTGCTCTTTTGATAAGTCCATAATTACAAAATTTTATACTTTTTGAAGGCTTCTAAATGTTTTTTATAGAAAAAATGACAAATAAAAACAACTGCAAAGCCACCAGATGTAAAACCGGTGAAAACAGCATTCATTTCCCCGTTTTCTTTAACAACGCCAACAAATGCACCAATAATTAATAAAACAAGCCCAAGATATTGTGTTTTTAAAATAAACCGATAGGTGCTTTTTACTTTAGACCTCAACGTTTTTATAAAAATAAAGACCGTATAACAAAGCATTAGTGCAGAAGACGAAAATAGGAAATTATTGATAAACTCTGCGGTACCTAACGCTACCTTTATTGGAACTAATTTTAAAAAGACAACAGGTAGGATATACGCCACTACATATAAAAAATAGAAGGGCTTAAACATTTTAATGGCATTTTTAACTACTATTTTAGATTCCCAATAATGCAGACCAAAATAAAAACTAGACGTTTCTTTAAAGTATTTTTCCCATTTTAAAACAGTTATTTTAAAAGCATTCTCAAAAGAATAGTTTTTAATAAGTAGGCTTTCAATATCAGAAATAATGTGATCTAAAACCTCTACATTTAAGTCTATAAAATCGAAGTCCTTTTCTTGTAAATATACTTCTACTTGTAATTGTTGTTCTTTTGTGATTTCCATAGCTACGAAATTTTATGTTTTTTAACGGCTTCTAAATGTTTTTTATAAAAATGAAAATAGCTGTATGTCATAAAAATAAAAGCTGCTAAAAACGATACAGGATACTTTTGTAAATCATCTTTAGGATTGTCATTTAAATAGAACAAAACAATAAAACCGATGTTAAAGTTCCAGCTCAGCGCTTTTAAAATAAAGCTAAATGTGGTTTTATTCTTTTCTTTGAATTTTATAATCAAGAGCCCAAAGAAGACAATCAGCGTGCAAACTGTAAGTATTTGTAAAAATATGTTTAGCTCACGTATAGCATTTTCAGAAAAAGTGATCTTCAACTGATCAAATAAAATATAAGGAATTAAATAAGCTATTACAGTAAGAAAAAACCACTTTTTGTATACCTTTTTAGCTTTGTCTAAGACTATTTTTGGTAAAGAATATGTAAGTCCAAAATAAAAGCTAGATTCCTGTATTAAATGTCCGTTCCACTTCACTTTAACACTATAAAAAGCAGTTTCAAAATCTAACTTTTCAGCCCCCATTTTTGCTTCAATATCTGAAACAATATGATCAAAAACTTCCATTCTTAAATCAATGTAAGTAATGTCTTTTACGTTAAGATAATGTGCTACTCTTTGCAGTTGCTCTTTCGTTAATTCCATAGCTCCCATATTACTCCAAACTAAATTTAGGATTCACCAACTGCTGCATGGTCTTTAAAAACTCTTGCATTTCTTCCAACTTATTTGCCGTTTCTTTTGTGCCACTTTCTGTTAATTTGTAATACTTCCGGAGTCGGTTTCCAACTTTAGCAACCTCAACATCTAACAAACCATCTGCCTCTAATTTGTGCAAGGCAGGATACAAAGCGCCTTCTGTAATTTGCAATTCGCCTTTGGTTAATTCCTTTACCTTTTGTGTAATTTCATACCCATACATTTTATCGTTACTTGCTAATAACTTTAAAATAATGGTTTGTAAAGAGCCTTTGAATAATTTCTGATTTCCCATTTTTGATTTATAACTGTATATTCTTGTAACTGTTAAATTATAATACTGAATGCGCGATGCTCTTTTGTTTTTGGTGTCGCTTCGAATAATTTTGATTTTTGATCAAGATTGTATCGAGAAATACTTTTATTCTCAATAAATCTAACAAAAAGTAAATACTCAAACGAACATTTCATCTTTATTTTCAACACCCGAAACCAAATATACATAATTTTATGATGCATAGAAAACTTATGTATTAACTTTTAGATATAAAAAATCCTGAAAAGCTATTTTTCAGGATGTATATTTTAATTATAAGATCTGTTCTTTTCTGTAAATAAATTGCTTTATTCCTCGCAATGACAATTAGTGTACTACTTCTCCACCTTTAAAACATCAGCAATAATACGTTCTAATTCCGCTTTTGGTAAAGCACCGTTTGCCATTTGCGGAGCTTCTTCTGCCGAACAAAACAACATCGAAGGAATGCTTTTAATTGCAAATGCCGCAGCCAGTTCTTGCTCTACTTCTGTATCTATTTTATAAATATCAATCTTATCTCCGTATTCTTCTGAAAGGATTTCTAAAATTGGGGCAATCGTTTTGCAAGGTCCACACCAATCTGCATAAAAGTCGATTACTGCAGGTCTTTTTCCTTCAAATTTCCACTCTTTATTTTTTTCAAAATTAAATACTTTTTCTAAAAATGTCGCTTTTGTTAAATTTTCTGTCATTCTACTATTTTAATTCACTTTCAAAAGTGATGATACATTGTTTTTACTGCAATAATAGTCGTTATAAATTCCAATGCATTACAAATTAAAAAAGTTTGCAAATCCTATAAGTTAAAACCGATTAAAACGTTTCAAATGTGATGGATAATAATTAATTTTGAGAAGCGCAGAAGCAACTATGCACAAAAAATAAATTCTGAGTTCTAATTCCGTTTTTGAGCGCAATTTTTGTTTCTTGCAAAGAAAAAAATCAACAAAACAATAAAGATTTGAAATACCCAAAAACTACTAAAAATCCAGTTATTGAAGAATACTTTGGTATAAAAGTGACCGATAATTACAGATGGTTAGAAGATGATAGAAGTAAGGAAACAGAAGCCTGGGTAAAAGCAGAAAACAAAGTTACTTTCGATTATTTGAGTAAAATACCCTACCTAAAAGCCTTAAAAGATAGGTTAACCGAATTGTGGGACTATGAAAAAGTAGGGACTCCGCATAAAGAAGGCAATTACATCTATTTTTCTAAAAACAACGGTTTACAAAATCAAGCGATTGTCTATCGAAAAAAAGATGAAGAAAGCCCTGAAGAAGTCTTTTTAGACCCAAACACTTTTTCTGAGGATGGCAGCACTTCTTTAGGGACGTTGCGTTTTTCTAAAAATGGTAAAACGGCTGCATATTCAATTTCTGAGGGTGGTTCTGATTGGAGAAAGCTACTTATTTTAAATGTAGAAAATAAAACCATCCAAGAAGACCCGTTGGTTGATGTAAAGTTCTCTGGAATTTCTTGGTACAAAAACGAAGGCTTTTACTATTCTAGTTATGATAAACCCGAGGGAAGTGAACTGTCTGCTAAAACAGATCAACACAAACTATACTATCACAAACTAGGAACTTCACAAAAAGAAGATGCCATTATTTTTGGTGAAAAAGAAGCTGAAAAACACAGATATGTCGGTGGTTATTTAACAGAAGATAATACCTATCTAATTATTTCTGCCTCTAACTCTACTTCAGGAAATAAGTTATTTATCAAAGATCTATCCGAAGAAAACAGTGTTTTAAAACCAATTATAGCCACGGTAGAAAGTGATACCTATGTGCTTGATAATCGCGGCAGCAAATTGTATTTACAAACGAACTTAAATGCGCCAAATCAGAAAATTGTAACAGTAGATGCAAAAAATCCTGCTCCCGAAAATTGGGTAGCTTTTATTCCTGAAACAGAAAATGTGCTGCAACCAACAACAGGTGCTGGTTATTTCTTTGCCAATTATATGGTAAATGCTGTTTCTAAAGTATTACAATATGATTTTAATGGAAATTTAATTAGAGAAATAGTGTTGCCCGGAATTGGCACTGCTAGTGGTTTCGGAGGAAAAACGGAAGTAACCGAACTTTATTTTTCTTTTACAAATTACAACACTCCGAATGCTATTTATAAATTTTCACCGAAAGACGGAAACTATAATTTGTATAGAAAGTCGGCAATCGATTTTAATTCAGAATTATATACCAGTAAACAAGTTTTTTATGCATCAAAAGATGGTACAAAAATTCCGATGCTGATTACACATAAAAAAGGAATTCTGTTGGATGGAAAAAACCCCACTATTTTATACGGTTATGGTGGTTTTAATGTAAGCTTAACACCAAGTTTTAGTATTTCAAATGCAATTTGGATGGAACAAGGTGGCGTGTATGCGGCTCCTAACTTACGTGGTGGTGGAGAATTTGGTAAAAAATGGCACGATGCGGGAACCCAATTTAAAAAACAAAATGTTTTTGACGATTTTATTGCAGCAGCAGAATATTTAATTGAAGAAAAATACACTTCATCCGCCTATTTAGCCATTCGTGGTGGTTCAAACGGAGGTTTGTTAGTAGGCGCAACAATGACACAAAGACCCGATTTAATGCGTGTTGCTTTGCCAGCAGTTGGGGTTTTAGACATGTTGCGATATCATACTTTTACAGCAGGTGCTGGTTGGGGGTATGATTATGGAACTGCAAATGACAGCAAAGAAATGTTTGCTTATTTAAAAGGCTACTCGCCACTTCACAATGTTAAAAAAGGAACAAAATATCCTGCAACTTTAATTACTACAGGAGATCATGATGATCGCGTGGTACCTGCGCATAGTTTTAAATTTGCAGCAGAACTGCAAGAAAAGCAAGCAGGAGAAAATCCTGTTTTAATTAGAATAGAAACCAATGCTGGTCATGGAGCAGGAACTCCAATTGCCAAAACGATTGCCCAATATGCAGCTATTTTTGGGTTTACCTTATTTAATATGGGGTTTCTAGAATTACCTAATCCACCAAAATCGAATATTAAATTGTAATTTTTAATCCTTTAGAACCTGCATCAACCGATCGAGAAAAGTAAGATGTTTCTTAAAATGATACCCTCAAATTATATGAATAGCAGCCCTTTGATTGGATATTAATTGTTCTAAAAAAGAAACTAAAAATTATACAAGTACTTTTTTTGTTTCTTTTTTAGAAATATATGCGTTCAAATACTTAGCATCTCTTTGTACACCGCCTAAAGTAGCAGAACCTCTGGTGTGCAACCAAGGAAGACCTAAAAAGTACAATCCGTCAATAGTATCACTTATACCTCTATAGTTTTTAGGATACTCCCTTTCATCTAACTCAATACCTTCAATCCAATTAAAGTTAGGTTTAAAACCTGTTGCCCAAACTATATTTTTAATGTCGTTTGCTTTTTGTTTTTCAAAGATGATAGTTTCTTCATTTGCATCCAAGGTTCTACCAACGCAGGTCACATTTTGTTTTTTAAACAATGTTTTTACGTCTGTACCAATAACTGGTTGTCCGCTATTGCTTAACTTTTTACCAATCCAAGAATATTTATTCGCTGTTAAAAATCCTACTTTATGAAACCACCACCATAGGGTTTTCCCTAAAATCTCTTGAGGAAGTGAGCGAATATTTGTGTTTCCAGAAAAATAAACAGCTTTATTTGTTTGCGAAATTTCGTTTAAAATCTGCACCCCAGAATCTCCGGCTCCAACCACCAAAGCGGCTCCTTCTTGCAATTGATCTGGGCCTTTATAATGTTCGCTATGAAGTTGTAAAACGTCTTCTGATATTTTTAGATGACAGCTCGGTGTAAAAGGTTTATGAAACGGACCTGTTGCAATAATTACATTTTTTGCTTCAAAGACTTTAAGAGCACTCTTTAATTTAAAAACGCCATTTTCTTTTTTTAACGAAGTAATTTTATGGTTAAACTCAACTGGAATTTCGAACTTCGATACGTACGATTTTAAATAATTTGCCACCTCATACTTATCTGCATAATGCCCTTTTTTGTGAGGAAACTGTAAACCTGGCAAACTATTAAATTCAGAAGGAGTAAATAATTTTAGAGAATCCCATCTCTTTAACCAAGGAGCGCCAATTTCTGAATTCGCATCCATTACTAAGTAATTTGCTCCTTGTTTCATTAAATAATAGGCAATTGCTAAACCAGATTGACCAGCACCTATAATTATATAATCCTTCATGTATTGTTTTAGATTTCACAAAAATAACCTATTTAAAGGGCATAAACTTAAATTGTTAAATTAGTTCAAAAATAAAGCTTTTTGTAAAGATATTTTTTATTTGGGCGTTCCCCAAGGGTCGCGCTTTTGCACTCGCTTTTTATTCGTTCCTCATAAAAGAGCTCAAACAAATGCTACAATCGCTAACGCAGACATACTTGCCAACTTTTAGCTGTAAAAAATCAAAATAGAAATCCTATTTTTGTGCCATGCTAAAAGTAAAAACAATTTCATTTGGGTATTCAAAAAATAAAAATGTTCTAAATAACTTCAATTTTACTTTACAAGAAGGTGAACATTTGTGCATTATGGGCGAAAGTGGTTGTGGAAAATCGACTCTTTTAAAAGCTATTTACGGCTTATTAGATTTAAAAAAAGGAACTATTTTTTGGAAAGAACATCCGGTTTTAGGCCCTAAATCTCACTTAGTGCCAGGAATGGATTTCTTTAAGTATGTTGCACAAGATTTCGATTTGATGCCCTATACTTCTGTAGCAGAAAATATTAAAAAATTTCTCTCTCGTTTCTATCCCGAAGAAAGTGAAAAACGCACCCAAGAACTTTTAGAAGTCATAGAAATGGAAGCTTTTAAAAACACAAAAGTGAAAAATTTAAGTGGCGGACAAAAACAGCGTGTTGCCATTGCCAGAGCTTTAGCCAATGAACCTGAATTACTGTTACTTGATGAGCCTTTCGGACAAATAGACAATTTCAAAAAAAACTCTTTAAGAAGAAAACTATTTGCCTATTTAAAGGAAAAGAATATTACCTGCATCGTAGCAACGCACGATAAAAATGATGCGCTTTCTTTTGCTGATAAACTGATTGTAATTCGAAATAAAAAAATGATTACAAATGGCATTCCAAGAGAAATTTATAACAACCCAAAAGAAGAATATATTGCTGCTTTATTTGATGATGTAAATAAAGTTGTTCTAGAAGGTAAAACCGTTTTGTTATATCCTCATCAAATTAAAATTATTGAAAAATCGAATAATAACACTGCGCCTGTTGGCGTAAAAGCAACTGTTTTAGACTCTTATTTCAAAGGTTCTTATTGGTTAATTGAGGCTGATTTTGATGGGCAAATAGTATTTTTTAATCATTTTTCTGACTTGCAAGAAAAAAAAGTAATACAAATCTATTTTATATTAAAGCGTATTTAAAAGCAAGTTAAAGCCTCTTTAAAAGTTACTTTTCAATTTTAATTTCAAAAAAAAGAGTACTTTTAAAAGCTACCCATAAATTTTAAAGGAATGCGTTAAAAGACGAAGTGCTCCTATTTTTTATTACACCAATAGCGCATTATTGTTTTGAAACTATATTCAAAAAAGAAATAAAGAGAAAAAATAGACACAAGTAACATATATGCAATATATCAACAATGCGCATATACAAGTGTTACCCAACATTTGGAACTTGTGCTTACCTGAAATAGGTTGACTAAAAATCAAACCTTTTATCACTGCACCTCAGGAGAAACAAAAGAATAGTAGCAGATAAAGAAATAGCGAATAGATATGAAAATTATTTACGAACCTATTTAGTTTTTCTAGGTCACAAATATCAATCCCTAAAAATCAAATCTATAATTCATCTTAAAGGCAACTCCCCAACTTTGACGCGCTATTTCTTGATTATAGTCATCTGAAACCACCAAATAGATATAAGACAATGGCTTGTACTCCCATTGTAAACGACTATTGACATTAAAATTATCGAACTGGGTATTATATTGCACATAAGTAGTCCAATTTAATCGGTTTGAAATGAAAAGCTCTCCAGTAAATTGTGCCAAATGAAACGTATCACTTCCTAATTCCTTTAAATCAAGATCATTACGCTCATACCTCAATTGCAATCGTGCTAAGGGCATTAATCTGTATTGCATATTTAACGCTAAACGGTTTCTATCACCACTATAATACCTGCCAAAACTAAAGCTACCTCCATATTGTAATTTTTTATTATGTGCAGAAGAATATTCTAAACCAGAATTCAAATAATTATATTGATCGACCGCTATGGCATTTCCATTATTCAACGGGTCAAATGCATATTTTAAATTTACATACTCATGAGTTATCCATCCATCAATAGAAGACTGGTTTCTAAACGTAAGCTTACTATTAAAAACACTTCTAGATTGTGAAAAATCACCCTTGTCATCCCAATACGCATTATTTGATAAATTAAAATAGCGAAAATTATCAATTTTTTTAGAGTCTTTATAAAATTTAGTCAACGCAAATTGGCCACTAGATTGTATGTACCCCTCTCTTATAACACTTCTTGAATTAGCATCATAGTTGTACAAACGAGGCACAAAACCAACATCAGTAATATAATTTTCTTCAACTTTACTAATTCCAGCGTAACCAGATACATTTACATTATTGTACCAAACCATTGCATTGTAAAAATTATTATCACCAGAAATATCACTGGTATCGCTCCCTGCATAGTTGGCCAATCCTGTCCATTTGTTGTTTTCCGATTTATAATCTAGGTTAATACCTCCAACTCTGTTATAATCGTTTACAAATGTATAACCGTCTATTTCTTGTCTGTTCACAAGAAACGCCGTGGCAGTAAATGCACTAGAAAGTTGTTGCTGAACCACAAAAGTACTATAGTTTTGCGAGGCAATTGCATCTTCTTCTTTGGTGACCACATTAAGAACACCCACACGTGTTTTCTTGGCAATATTTCCTGATAATTTTAATCCAAATGAAATATCACTATCAGCACCAATTCTTCTGGAATAAAAAGGATTTACGCCCAAAGCCCCTAAGTTATTAAAAAGATCGCTGTTTTCTAAAAAGAAATTTCGACGCTCTGGGAAATATACGGCAAAACGACTCAAATTAGTTACTTGACGATCTACATCTATTTGTGAAAAATCAGGATTTATTGTAGCATCCAGTTTTAATGAAGAACTCAGATTATATTGAATATCTAAACTAGGCTTAAAATTAGAACCTTTGGTGTCATTGACCACGTCTTCTTGATGATTCATAGTTACAGATGGAGTCACAGCAAAACGAGAAGATTTATTTTCTGATAAGTTTTCTACCTCAAAAGGTTTAGAAAACCGTAAATCAAATTGGCGATAATTTCTTTCTATAGAGGTACTTGTTGTCCATTCGTTAATTTTAATATCACGAGTATGGAACATAACGCCCCAATATGGATTGTCTTCTTTATATCCTATTGCCTTTAAAGGAATTTCTATTTCGAAGTATTTCAAATTTCCCTTTACAGACGTTCTAGCATTCCAAACAGCATTCCAGCTGGTACTTACCCAAAAACCATCCCCTTTTCTAGATACCAAGGCATCTATTAATGCACCTCCCATATTAACAATAAAAAAATAGCCAGATTGTTGTTGGTTATAAGTATCAATAACGATGGAAAAAGAATCACTATCAGCACCTGTCTCTCTAATAGCATCTCGTTTTAAGGAGCTTATTTGTACATCAGAAGTCGTGTCGTGATACACTGCACTTATGTAAAGATTTTTTCCATTATGAAACATTCTAACCTCCGTTTTATTAGCTGCTAAATCTCCATTATCAGGAATGTATTTTATAAAATCGCTCTGTATATCAAGCTCACCCCATATGGATTCATTTAATTCCCCATCTAACTTAATATTAGTATCATTAAAAACTATCTTGTCCGACTTAGACTGCGCACGAATATTAAAAATTGCTAAAAAAAAGATTAAAAGAATTACAACTCTCTTCATTTATTAAAATTAAAAATTAAACATGGTGCTATGAATCATAAGGCACATTTGAATCGCTAAACTATTGGATAATTCGATTACAACTTTGAATAATAGACTAAACAGGCATTTTTATCTTTAGAAAGGTGTAAATTGAAGAATGAAGGATTAGTCTATAGAATTCATCTATTTATCTTCTACAATTCATATTCTAGCGACATTTTACCTGAAGGATTATTAAAGTTGTATTTTAGTACGCTTATGAATAACATTAAAAAAACACCTTCCTTTTTTGGTATTCCACCATTTAAACATGCACTGTTTTGGCTTATTGTTTACACATATTTTATACTCACATTAGACATTGAGTATTTTGGCAGTTACAAAGAAGCAATAGAATCTAAAACCATTTTAATTTTCATACAAATAGTTATAGCCTATCCATGCCTTTATTTATTAATTCCAAGGTATTTAATTCCAAAAAAACATTTGAGGTTTAGTATAGGTTTACTGCTGCTATTGGTGGTTGCATACATGATTCTCACATGCATCATGGAGTTTTATTATCAACCTAAATATTTTGTTAGTACAGGGACTCTTACTAAATATGATTCTATTAAAGGATTTTGGAGCTACGGATTCAATATTCAGATGTTTGCAAGTAGATCTATTAAATTTTTAACGCCAACTACCTTATTAGTAATTGCTAAATTTTATAAAGAGCAGCAAACACTCCTGCAAATGAACGAGCAAAAAAAATCATCCGAACTCAACACCTTAAAACACCAATTAAATCCACATTTTTTATTCAATACACTTAACAACTTATACTCCTTATCTGTTACCAAATCAGATGAAGCACCAGAGGTAATCGAAAAATTATCAGAAATGCTAGATCATATGTTGTATGGTTGCAATGACAAATTTGTATCTCTAAACAAAGAGATAGAATTAATCGAAAACTATTTAGCGCTAGAAAGAGTAAGATATAGTGATCGAGTTGATATCACTTTCACCAAAGAAGTAGAAAAAGAGGTCAAAGTTGCTCCTTTAATTCTGTTGACTTTTGTAGAAAATGCTTTTAAGCATGGAGTTTCTCAAGAACTAGAAAAGGCCGACATGCGCATCCAAATAAGAGTAAAAGGAAATCATATCTATTTTACAATTTCAAACTCTATCGCTACAAACAAAGTGACTTCGAACAAAGAAGGTATTGGGTTAAATAATGTAAAAAAACAGTTGGAGTTATTATATAAAAAAGAGTATTCTTTAGGTATTAAAAAAGAAAAAGATCGTTTTTACATCTCTTTAAAATTGCTTTCAAAATGAAATACAAATGTTTAATAATTGACGATGAAAAACTGGCAAGAAGGTTAATAGAAAACCATTTGATGCAGTTAGACGATTTTGAATTAGTGGCATCGTGCTCTAGTGCTATTAAAGCAAGTAAAATACTACGGGAAGAAACTATTGATTTGTTGTTTTTAGATATTGAAATGCCCGTTTTAAAAGGTACAGACTTCTTTAAAAATTTATTACACAAACCCAAAGTTATTTTTACTACAGCCTATAGAGATTACGCCATTGAAGGCTTTGAACTCAACGCAGTGGATTATATTTTAAAACCCATTACGTTTCAACGTTTCTTCAACGCGATAGAAAAATTTAGAACCTTACAAAGAAGTAGTGTTATAACCCCTATTACAGTTCCTGCATCAGAAAGTAAAGATGCCTTTATTTATATTAGAAAAGATCGTAAACAAATAAAAGTACACTTAGAATCTATTTTGTATATCGAAAGTCTGAAGGATTATATAAAAATACATTTAGTTAGAGAAAACCATGTTACCAAATCTAGTATCTCCTCTTTTGAAACCAAGTTAGACCAACGCTTTGTTAGAGTGCATCGTTCCTATATTATCAATAAAGACAAAATTACTGCTTATACAAAGAATGATATTGAAATTGGGCAAATTGAAATTCCTATTGGTGAAAATTTTAGGGAGAATATTTCTGCTTTTTTTAAATAAAATGATGTTTTTTTAAAACAGTGATATCTTCTTTGATAAATTAAATAGTATTATTAATATATGGCATGAAGAAATAAAAAACGTTGATTAACAATGGCTATAATTCATTGCTTCTGATTTTCCTTCCGGAAAATCATGTGTCAACCCGTTTTGCTTAGTTTTATTTGCTAAATTAGTAGTCAAGTCAATGCAACGAAACCATAACCGAGACCGTTGGCAACAAGCTGAAAAAAATCGTGATAGAATTAAAACCTTTTAAAATAGAAGATTGTAAGTACCTAAAAAAATGGATTACAAACGAATCGGACTTAATCCAATTTGCTGGAAACATTTTTACATTTCCAATTGACAAGAAACAAGTCGAAATTTATTTATCTGACTCGAATCGAACTGTATTTAAAATAATAAATGAGGATAAACTATCTATCGGGATTGCGGAAATAAGCATTTTGAAGGAAAACGAAAAAGACGGAAAACTAGCTCGAATTTTAATCGGAGAAAAAACAATGCGTGGAAAGGGAATCGGAACTGAATTGATTAACAAACTGACCGAATACGGATTCAAAAACCTTAAAAAAGAAAGAATTATTTTAAATGTTTACTCTTGGAATGTCGGAGCAATTAAATGTTATGAAAAAGTTGGATTTTCTCAAACTGATAAACCAATTGAATTTGTGAAAGTTGGAAATGAAAATTGGGAAACAATTGAGATGGAAAAAAGCCTGATTGCCAACACCATGTATAATTAATTGCTTGGTATAGTGCTTGCTTACGAAAATCCTCTCGGATTTTATATCTGTGATTTATTTGCTAACTTTAATCCTTAAACCACGCAACTAATCATACACAAAACCGTTGTAAGCAACCAAAAGGAACAAAATGCAAAAAAGTGAAAAAGAAACTGAAGATTCGCTGAATAAAATTAGTGAATTAGATTCTATTTTAAATAATCTCTCAGAATATTATTCGAAGTTAAGAAATGAAGATATTTCACGTGAAAAAATATTTGATTCTTTATATCTTGTTCTAAAAGAGGAAAAAAATTGGGAACACCCCTTAAATTTTTGGAGTCTAAAAATTGAATATAAAAAAGCTCTAAAATTATTATCAGATTTCGATTTTAAAATACTTAAGAATACAATTGAAACTTCGGGAGAAATAATACCAAAAGATTTATTAATGAACTATAAAGTTCGAATTAAATCCAAAGGACTAATTTGGATAATTCACAAATATGATGCAGACCCATTTCCTTCTAATCCTCACGCACATTTAATTGAAAGTGGAATAAAATTAGATTTATCTAATGGTAATTGTTTTA
>ENA-ORXF01001883-ORXF01001883.1-marine-metagenome-genome-assembly--contig:-NODE-1883-length-13111-cov-5.094369_pt1 | contig 13111 bp, 10 predicted proteins | sample MGYA00237864_ERZ511476 | MGnify/ENA primary metagenome ERZ511476 (study PRJEB26306, sample SAMN06343908) | marine metagenome | isolation source: coastal waters | place: Atlantic Ocean: West Antarctic... | reverse complement strand
ATTGTTTTAAATAAAATAATTGCTTACAAAGAAGAATTAAAACTGAAGGTTGAAGAAGCTTCTAAACGCGTAAGAAAATAAATTGTCAATCTTTTTTGACAAGTACACGTTTTAATAATTACCCAATTTTACACTACATGAATCCACTTTTACAAGATTTTAATACGGCTCCTTTTTCTAAAATTTCTAATGCTCATTACAAACCTGCAATTCAAAAAGGAATTGCAATTGCAAAGTTAGAAATTGATGCAATTATACAGAACGTAGACAAACCAACTTTTGAAAACACAACGGTTGCTTTAGATTTTTCAGGAGAAAAATTGAATAGAATTACAAGTGTTTTTTTCAACTTAAATTCTGCAGAAACAAATGACAAAATTCAGGAAATTGCACAAGAAGTTTCGCCATGGTTAAGTGAATTTGGAAATGACATTACTTTAAACACCGCTTTGTTTGAAAGAGTAAAAGCAGTATTTGAGGTAAAAGAAACCTTAAATTTATCGTCAGAACAAACAATGCTTTTAGACAAACAATACAAAAGCTTTGCAAGAAACGGTGCCAATTTAAAGGAAGAAGAAAAAATTAAACTCCGAGAAATTGATGCGAAACTTTCGAAGCTCTCTTTAAAATTTGGAGAAAATGTATTGGCAGAAACCAATGCTTTTGAATTGCACATAACCAATGAAGATGATTTGGCCGGTTTGCCAGAAAGTGAAAAAGAAGCTGCAAAATCTAAAGATAAAAAAGGTTGGATTTTCACCTTAGACTACCCAAGTTACATTCCGTTTTTAACCTATGTAGACAATCGAGAGTTGCGCAAAAAAATGGCAATTGCGGCTGGTAAAAAAGGATTTCAAGACAATGCATTCAATAATGAAAAAATTGTTTTAGAAATTGTAAACCTTCGCCATCAAAGAGCAAATTTACTAAGCTATAAAACGCATGCACATTTTGTTTTAGAAGAAAGAATGGCAGAAACGCCCGATAATGTTATTGAGTTCTCTAACAACTTATTAAAAAAAGCAAAACCAGCTGCCATAAAAGAGTTTAAAAATTTAGAGGATTATGCTAAAAAACTAGACGGAATAGACCAACTTCAAAAATGGGATGACGCCTATTATGCAGAGAAACTAAAAAAGGAGTTATTTGATTTAGATCAAGAAATCTTAAAACCTTATTTCAAATTAGAAAATGTAATTGATGGGGTTTTTGAAATTGCCAATAGGTTGTTCGATTTGCAATTTAAAGAAGTTTCGAACATCGACAAATACCACGAAGATGTTAAAACCTACAATGTAACAGACACAAAAGGCAACTTTGTTGCAGTTCTTTATGCCGATTTTCATCCTAGAAAAGGGAAAAGAAATGGTGCATGGATGACCTCTTATAAATCGCAACAAATTAAGAATGACGTAAACGAAAGGCCTCATGTTTCTATCGTTTGTAATTTCACAAAACCTGTACTGAGCTCTGACGAAGTGCCTACGGAAACAAAACCATCGCTTTTAACTTTTAATGAGGTTACCACGTTGTTTCATGAATTCGGACATGCATTACACGGTATGCTAGCAAACACAACCTACAACAGCTTGTCTGGAACTTCTGTTTCTTGGGATTTTGTTGAATTGCCTAGTCAGATTTTAGAAAACTGGTGTTTTGAAAAAGAAGCGTTAGAATTGTTTGCAAAGCATTATGAAACCGGAGAAGTAATTCCGATGAAATATGTTGCAAAAATTAAAGAATCTGCTAGTTTTCATGAAGGAATGCAAACCTTGCGTCAATTAAGTTTTGGTTTATTAGACATGCAATGGCACGGTCAAGACCCCACAGAAATTTCTTCTGTGAAAGCTTTTGAAAATAGCGCTTTTGCAGAGACAAAATTATATCCTGATGTTGAAGAAAATGTAATGAGTACTGCTTTTTCTCATATTTTTCAAGGAGGATATTCTGCAGGATATTACTCGTACAAATGGGCTGAAGTGCTAGATGCAGATGCTTTTGAATACTTTTTAGAAGAAGGCATCTTTAACAAAGAAGTAGCTACCAAATTTAAGGACAATGTACTTTCTAAAGGAGGAACAGAAAAACCAATGGAGCTGTACAAACGTTTTAGAGGCAAGGAACCGAAACCAGATGCACTTTTAAAAAGAGCAGGGTTGGTTTAGTATTTAGTCTCAGTATTCAGTAGCAGTATTCAGTGATTAGTTTGCCATTAGCTTGAGACTGAAAACTGAGACTGCTTACCGCATACTATTCTTACTTTCAATCCACTTACTCATATACTTTGTTGCTTGCAAAGTCTGGTGCTGCAACAAGCTTCCTAAGAAATTAGCCGTTCTATGTTTCTCTAAATCTTGTTGAATCTCTTCAATTTTATTGAAAAATAACAGCGCGTTTTTTTCTTTGCTATACACAGAATTGATAATGGCTACTCCGTTTAATTGTGACTGTTTCCAAACAGCTTTATTTGTATACAATTCGACTGCTTTCAATGCAAACTCAGAAAAATTATCTGCTACAAAACCATTCCAAGGAAGATTATTTGCCATTCCTTCTACTCCAATTGACGTTGTAATGCTTGGTGTGCCGCAAAGCATTGCTTCCGTGAGTTTTCCTTTAATTCCTGCACCAAAATTTAAGGGAGCCAATACTGCTTTTGCATCTCCAACAACTGCATTTGCATCCTCAGCAAAACTTTTCACGATAAAACCTTCTTTTTTGTGGTGTAATTCTTGAATTTGCTGCTGCATATACGCACCATAAACATGAATTTCTGCTTTTGGAAGCTGCTTTCTAATCTGCGTCCAAATTTCATTTTTCAAAGTTAGAACGGCATCCACATTTGGTTTGTGAAAGAAATTTCCAATAAAAATAAAATGTGCTCTTTCTTCAAAAGGCTTCCATTTTTTTTGATGCTCTGCGGTAATTTCATCAAACAAAAATGGCAAATACATTAAAATGGTGTCGGCTATTTTAAAGGTATTTTTAAGGAGTTCCATTTCAAAAGTAGAAATAATTAAAGAAAAGTCGCATCTTAAAATAGCTGCAATTTCTCTTTTTGTAATGTCTTGTTTTAATAATTGGTCAATAGAAAAAGTACGCTGCTGTTTTGCACACAACTCTCTTGTTTTACGCAAACAATGCAAATCTTCTGTATCTAAAATTCGGAGGGCTTTTGGACAATTTTCGGCAACACGCCAACCAAATTGTTCTTCCATCATAAAACGATCAAACAATACAATATTTGGTTGTAGTTCTTTTACAAAAACATCAAAAGAAGCGTTGTTTAACTCAATGGCAACCTCATCAATTCCTAAAGAAATTAAATCGATTGCTTTTTCATTTTTTTGTGAAGCAGCTGCAAATGTTATTTTATAATCCCTTTCTAAGAATTGCGCTATTAACTGCAACATTCTCTTTCCTGCTGCAGAAGAATTGGGCTCTACCCAAACAGCACCAATGATTAAAAGCGATTTTTCTTGCAATTACTTCGCTGAAATTTGTTGTTTATAATCTGCTTGTACTTTCTTCCCCCAAGTAACCACCGCAGCAATTTGAGCGGGCGACAAATTCGCTTCTGAGTGCGTCCAAGTATACGAATTTAAAGGCATTTCTCCTTCTTCTACTTCTTCGTGCAGCTCATCCATTTTATGTTCTTTCTTCTTTAAAGAATATTCATTCCATTTAGAGAAATTTAAATGCTTTTTACCATCTTGAATGTGTTCGTCCAACCAATAATTTACAGGAGTTATTGCGTTGTACCAAGGATAGGTAGACTTTGCAGAATGACAGTCAAAACAAGTAGTTTCTAAAATCTTTTTAACGTCTTGTGGCGGATTGGTTTCTACTAGAAAACTAGCCACTGTTGCCATGTCTCCATCATTTTTTTCAGGTCCAAAAAACTGAGCAATTACAAGAACTACCAATAAAGAAATGAGTATTTTTTTTAGAATTTTCATCTTTGTTTTTTAAGAATATTTTATCCTGTAAAACTACTAAATTCTTACTTTATTTTATGAAAATATCCGTATTTTTGTGAATTATTAGTAAACTTTAAACTTAAAGGTTACAAAAAACGCAAAAAAACAAGTACTTATGAAATATGATATTATTGTAATTGGTTCTGGTCCTGGAGGATATATAGCTGCAGTTAGAGCTTCTCAATTGGGCAAAAAAGTAGCAATTATCGAAAAATATGCAACTTTGGGCGGTACCTGTTTAAATGTAGGTTGTATTCCTTCTAAGGCTTTATTAGACTCTTCTCATCATTATTATGATGCAGTTCATCATTTCGAAGAACACGGAATTACAGTTGGAAAACCAAGTTTCGATTTCGGAAAAATGGTAGATAGAAAAGCCAAAGTTGTAGAAACAACTACTGGCGGAATCAAATACTTAATGGACAAAAATAATATTGATGTTTTTGAAGGATTGGGTTCTTTTGTTGACAAAACTCACGTAAATATTGCAAAAAATGACGGTTCTTCTGAAGTTATTGAAGGAACAAACATCATTATTGCAACAGGTTCAAAACCTTCAAACCTACCTTTTATAAAGTTAGATAAAGAAAGAATAATGACTTCTACGGAGGCTTTGAAATTACCAGAAGTACCAAAGCATTTAATTGTAATTGGTGGTGGCGTAATTGGGTTAGAACTAGGCTCTGTTTACAGTCGTTTAGGCGCACAGGTAACTGTGGTAGAATATATGGACAAAATTGTTCCTGGCATGGATGCTGATGTTTCGAAAGAATTACAGAAGGTATTCAAAAAACAAGGAATGAAGTTTGCAACAAGTCACAAAGTAACTTCTGTAGAAAGAAATGGAGATACGGTTGTTGTAAAAGCAACGGATAAAAAAGACAGAGAAATTGAATTTTCTGGGGATTACTGCTTGGTTTCTGTTGGAAGAAAAGCGTACACTGAAGGTTTAGGTTTAGAGAAAATTGGCATTGAAGTAAATGAACGCGGACAGGTTGCTGTAAACGATCATTTACAAACAAATATAAATTCTATTTACGCCATTGGTGATGTTGTGAAAGGTGCAATGTTGGCACACAAAGCAGAGGAAGAAGGTGTTGTTGTTGCAGAATTTTTAGCTGGTGAGAAACCACACATCAATTATAATTTAATTCCTGGTATTTTATATACGTGGCCAGAAGCTGCGGCAGTTGGTAAAACTGAGGAAGAATTAAAAGAAGCAAAAATTGAATATAAGGCAGGTAAATTTCAAATGAGAGCTTTAGGTAGGTCTCGTGCAAGTGGAGATATTGACGGTTTTGTAAAAGTTTTAGCAGACAAAAATACAGATGAAATTTTAGGAGTTCATATGGTTGGTGCACGTGTTGCCGATTTAATTATGGAAGCTGCTGTTGCCATGGAATTTAGAGCATCTGCAGAAGACTTGGCAAGAATTTGTCATGGACACCCAACCTATTCTGAGGCTGTAAAAGAAGCTGCAAAAGCTGCTTGGGATGGAAAACCATTAAACGCTTAGAACCTACATATTTTATAAAATAGAAAAGCATCCAATAAACTGGGTGCTTTTCTATTTTCAGAAAGTTTCTTATTTTTAGCTCATGAAAAAAATCCCTCAAATACTTTTTCTTTTATGCATTGCAAATGCAATGTACAGTCAAACCTATTTTGAGTCTAAAGCGCAACCTTCTAATTTTTTATCCAAGGCTTATTACAGCATTAATTTTGGCGGTATTTTCTATCCGTTTTCTAATGACAATTTAATTGAAGGATATAAAACCGATACTTTTTCTAAAAATTATTTCTCTGGAAGATTGCTTTTAGGATATAAAATCACACCTAGTTTAGCAGCACAATTTGGCACATTAAGACCAGCTTCTTGGTTTAAATATACAGATGTAAACGGCATTGGTTACGAAAGAAGTGTTTGGATAAATGCATGGACTTTATCGCTAAAGAAAAACATCAACCTACATAAAAAATTATCTATTTACGGGGAAGCAGGTATTGCCAATGTTACCCGAATAGGTTTTTCAATTGAGGATCAAGTTATCTATTCTGATGCGCATTTTGCCAGTTTAATGTATGGTTTTGGATTCAATTATAAATTAAATGATAAATGGAAATTAAATTTAAATAGCACTTTTATACCAAAATCAGTCAAAGAAAATCAGCCTTCTATTTCTCAAGTTACTTTTGGTTTTGAGCACCACATTAACAAACTACCGAAAGCACAAGTAGAAAAACATGAAAACAATGGCTACTTTTTCCCTAAAAACATGCTTCAGGTAAGTTATGGAACTAGCAAAATCGGTTTTGGCGCCAATCGGTTTTTTGGCATGAGTTTAAAAGTGGGTAATTTTGAGAGTTTCGGAATTCCTGTTTTTTGGGTGGGTGCAGTAAAAGCAGCACATTCCTTTTCTCTTACCTACCAAAGATTGGTGTTTAGAACAGAGAAGATTTTCTCTTTAGATTGGGGTGTTAGTGTTACCGCTTTTCAAACAGAAGCCACGAGAGAAAACGTACTTGCCTTTTCAATATTTCCAACAATGCGCTTTTACTTATTGAGAAGAAAAGGTTTTGACATGTACACTAACTATTCTTTAATTGGCCCTACTTTTTTAACCAAGGGGAATCTAGACAAGTTAGGCACAGGACCAAAAATTACATATCAAGACACCATGGGTTTGGGGGTTTTCTTTGGGGAAAAACGGGCTTATAATGCAGAACTTCGAATTATGCATTACTCTAACGGGAACATTTTTACACAAAATTCTGGCGTGGCAGTTCCCATTCAATTTACAATTGGAAAAACATTTTAAATTGAATTATTAGCACCCGTTATTGCACAAATAAACAACCAAACAGTTACATTTTTAAACAATAAGAATTGTATTTTTGCACCCATGATGCAAAGAACTACGCGTACTTTTTCTGTTGATGATGTGAAAGGTTTTAAACAAAACCTATTGTCTTGGTCTCAGCAATTTGAAACGGCACTTTGGTTAGATTCTAATAATTACCAGCAACAATATACTAGCTTTGACAGTGCTTTGGCTGTTGAAGAATTTACGTCTATTAAGACAGACTACACCAATGCTTTTGACAAGCTAAAAGAGTATCAAACCATTACAAAAGATTATATTTTTGGGTATATTTCTTATGATGTTAAAAATGATGTAGAACGTTTGTCTTCAGAAAATTTTGACGGACTAGATTTTCCTGATTTGTATTTTTTTCAGCCTCAAAAATTAATTTTTATCAAAGGAAAAAATGTCGAATTTCATTATTTAAAAATGGTGGATGACGAAATAGAAACAGATTTTAATACAATCTCTGTATTCCAAACGGTACAAAACAAAGCTTCCCATACTTCAGAAATAAAAATAAAGCTTAGAATTCATAAAGACGAATATTATTCAAAAATACATAAGGTATTGGCCCATATAAAAAGAGGCGATATTTACGAGGCTAATTTCTGTCAGGAATTTTATGCAGAGAATGCAACAATAAATCCGTTGGAAGTTTACAAGCATTTAATTGAAATTTCTGAACCACCTTTCGCTTCCTTTCTAAAAATGGAGCATCAATATGCATTGTGCGCTTCACCTGAGAGGTATCTTAAGAAACAAGGTTCTAAAATTATTTCTCAACCTATAAAAGGCACTGCAAAAAGACTAATTAGTAAAATTGACGATGCAAAAATTGCAGCCGATTTAGTTCGAGATGAAAAAGAACGGGCCGAAAATGTAATGATTGTAGATCTGGTGCGGAATGATTTATCTAAAACGGCCAAAACAGGTGCTGTAAAAGTAGAAGAATTGTGTAAGGTATATTCTTTTAAGCAAGTACATCAAATGATTTCTACGGTAGTCTCTGAAATTGAAGCAGACACGCACCCAATAGAAACCTTAAGAAGTACTTTTCCGATGGGAAGTATGACGGGCGCACCAAAATTTTCTGCGATGAAAATTATAGAAAATTTAGAGGAAACAAAGCGAGGCCTCTATTCTGGTACCATTGGATATTTTACTCCAGAAAATGATTTCGATTTTAATGTAGTCATCAGAAGTATTCTTTACAATGAAGAAAAAAAATACATTTCCTATTCTGTTGGTGGCGCCATTACTGTAAAATCTATTGCAGAGAAAGAATACGAAGAGTGCTTGTTGAAAGCGAAGGCAATGAAATACGTTTTACAGCATTCTAAATAAAACTAGCAGCTATTTTAACTGTAAAACTACTTTTCTACCGATATAGAAATAAAGAAAACATCCTTTTTAAGGAAATATTAAATACTTTTGCAATATGATACCAAATCAAGAAGAACTTTTTAAAGAAACGTTGGCTAGTTTGAAAGAAACCCCAACTGAACAAAATATGTTTAACAAATTTTTAGACTTGTACCCCGCAGAATGGAAACAACTAAAAGTTACCTTTTCTAAGTTCAATAGAAGTAAGCAATTTGGTAAAACAATTCCGTTGCCAAGACCAGAGGTTTCGATACGAAAAGACATTCGTGTTTGGTTGAAAAAACAAGCCTAGAATAACTTTATTAATTTACGTACTTTTGAATGCACTATGCTTCAAAAACTATCCAATCTTATTCAACAAAACTTTCCTTTTCTAAAGGATAAGAAACTATTAATTGCCATTTCTGGCGGCATAGATTCTGTTGTTCTAACACACCAGTTATCCGAATTAAATTTCGATATTTCTTTGGCGCATTGCAATTTTAATTTAAGAAGCACAGAAAGCGATTTAGACACCGTATTTGTGAAAGACCTCGCTAAAAAACTAGAAATTAACTGTTTTACAACTTCTTTTGAAACTGAGAGAATAGCGAAAGAAAATAAAGAATCTACACAAATTGCTGCTCGAAACTTACGTTATACTTGGTTTCAAGAAATACGACAAGAACACAATTTTGATTATATTTTAACAGCCCACCATGCTGATGATAATTTAGAAACCTTCCTAATCAATTTAACAAGAGGAACTGGTTTGGATGGTTTTACAGGAATTCCTGAAATTAATGGAAATATTGTACGTCCGTTATTGAAATTTTCAAGAGAAGAAATTGAGGTTTTTGCTAAAGGAGAAAAAATTTCTTGGCGCGAAGACCAAAGCAATACTTCTACAAAATATGTTCGAAACAAAATTAGGCATCACATACTACCCGTTTTAAAAGAAATAAACCCAAGTTTGTTAGACACGTTTTCTAAGACCATAGCACATTTGCAAGAAAGCACCCAAATAATTAGCGATCGAATTGAAGAAGTATCTCAAAAAGCAGTCTTAAAAGAGCACGATATTACCAAATTTAGAATTGATGAAATTCAACAATTATCAAATCCGAAAGCCTATGTATACCAACTGTTAAAAGAGTACAGTTTTACAGAGTTTAACGATGTTTACAACTTGCTTTCTGCACAGGCTGGCAAACAAGTATTTTCTAAAACGCACGTCCTTTTAAAGGATAGAGATTTTCTAATACTGTCTAAAAGAGAAGTGTCATCCAAGCGTCAGGAAGCGCAAGAGTTGGAGTTTCACATCCCTAAAAATACTGCAGAAATTACAGATCCAATTCACTTAACATTCGAAGAAGTTGCAGCGCAAGACGTTCAAAACAAAAAGGCTATTTACGTTTCTAAAGAAAGTTTAAAATTCCCTTTAATTGTAAGGAAGTGGCAAAATGGCGACTATTTTTATCCTTCGGGAATGATCGGAAAAAAGAAGCTCAGTAAATATTTTAAAGACGAGAAATTATCCCTCTTAGAAAAAAACAATACTTGGTTGCTTTGTAATGCTGATAATGCAATTATTTGGATTGTTGGCATGAGAAAAGACAACCGATTTCAAACAGAAAAAAGAAGCAACACCTGCTTAAAAATCACAATATCAGAATGAAGCAATTTTTACTTTCACTTTTACTTTTATGTTCACTTTTTGCAATTGCACAAACAGAAGATAATCCTATTGTTTGGGAATCTTCTATCCAACAAGTTTCAGAAACTGAATACGATGTTACTTTTACAGCCACACTTTTACAAGACTGGCATTTGTACTCTCAATACAATCCAGAAGGTGCATCTCAACCCTTAGAAATTTTAATTTCAGTAGGTGAAACTGGATACGACTTAATTGGGAAGGCAAAAGAAAGTAAGACAAAAAAAGAGTACTCAGAAATCTGGGAAAAGGAAGAGATTTTCTTTGCAGATACTGCTATTATTACACAGAGACTGGCGGTAACAGATAAAAACACCGCTGCTGTAACCTTAGAAATTTACGGACAAGTTTGCAAACAAGCGTGTATACAGATTGAAGAATCTTTTTCTTTTTCTTTGAACGGAAAAAAACTCAAAAAAGAGATCGTTGTTTTAGACGACAAAAGTAAAATCTTAACAGAAAGACTTCGATTAGATCTAAAAAACACTGCTTTACTAGAAACAGGAACCAAAACAACTGACGAATCTGGTAATTCTTTATTCAATATTTTCCTTTTAGGCTTTGTTGGTGGGTTGTTAGCGCTGTTAACACCCTGCGTTTTCCCAATGATTCCTTTAACGGTTTCCTTCTTTACAAAACAATCGCAAAGCAAAAGCAAAGGCATCTTTAATGCCATTTTATACGGCGTATTTATCGTAATTATTTACATGCTACTAAGTGTTCCTTTTCATTTAATTGATGGCTTAGACCCAAGTATTTTAAATACCATCTCAACCAATATCTGGTTGAATATTTTCTTTTTCGTCATTTTAGTATTTTTCTCTTTATCCTTTTTTGGATTTTACGAAATAACATTGCCAAGTTCATGGGGAACTAAGATGGATGCTGCCTCTGATGTTGGTGGCTTTGTTGGTATTTTCTTTATGGCATTAACTTTAGCAATTGTCTCTTTTTCTTGTACTGGACCTATTTTAGGCTCTCTTTTAGCAGGTTCCTTGGGTACGGTTGGCAATCCGGCGTTTCAACTCTCTGCTGGTATGACAGGTTTTGGTTTGGCTTTAGCCTTGCCTTTTGCTTTATTTGCGTTATTTCCGAATTTATTAAATTCTTTGCCAAAATCTGGTGGCTGGTTAAATACCACTAAGGTAGTTTTAGGATTTTTAGAACTGGCTTTTGCTTTTAAATTTTTATCAAACTCAGATTTAGTTGGGCACTGGAATCTTTTAAAACGTGAGGTTTTTATTGGTCTTTGGATTGTTATTTTCTCTGGATTGGCCTTGTATCTTTTTGGCAAAATAAAATTTCCACATGATGCTGTGCTGAAAAAAACATCCTTTTTTAGAGTCTCTTTTGGTGTACTTGTTTTTGCTTTTGTAATTTATTTAATTCCGGGAACTTTTAAAAATCCGACTTGGAACTTGAACGCATTAAGTGGTTTTCCACCTCCTCAGTTTTACAGTATTTATGAGCAAGCATCTGACTGCCCGTTAGGCTTAGATTGTTATAAAGATTTTGACGAAGGTTTGCAAGCTGCCAAGGACACAAACAAACCTATTTTACTAGATTTTACAGGATGGGCTTGCGTAAATTGCAGAAAAATGGAAGAAAATGTTTGGAGCGATCCAGCCATTTACAACCTACTTAAAGAAGAATACATTCTAATTTCTTTGTATGTAGATGACAATGAAAAAGAGCTTCCGAAAGCAGCACAATTCGACTTTAAAAAAGCAAACGGAAAGATTAAAAAAATTAAAACCTACGGAGATAAGTGGTCTACGTTTCAAGTAATTAATTTCAAAAATGCTTCGCAACCTTATTATGTATTGATGAATGCAGATTTAGAAATTTTAAATTCTCCGCAACAATACACAGATATAGAAACCTATAGAAAATGGTTAGAAAAAGGGGTTGAAAACTTCAATAAATAATAATTGGTACGCATTTTGATGCTATTTAAAAACCAACTCTTATACTTTAAATAATGAAAAAAGGCCTTTTATTTTTAACTGTTTTTCTTTGGATTCCTATTTCTATAAATGCTCAAAAAACAAACATTAATAAGCACAAAGCACCTATTAGTATATACACCTTTAACACCTTAAAAAAAGATACACAGAGCATCTCTTCATTAAGTAAACGGTTAAACATAAGCACTTTCTCTTTTATTCTTGCGGATACCCACAATATTGACCAAAAAATATATCCTTTAAACTTTAAAGAAATTGGCGACAAGGCACCAGCATATGTGTATGATTCTTATGAAAAATATCAAGACAATACTTTCTTAAAAGAATTCTTATTTGACAATGACCCAACAAGGTGGAATCTTCAATGTATAGAAAATAGGATACCGCCTAATTCTGTAAATAAATAATAAATTCTCTTTTCATCAAAAATTATAAAAATTTATATCGTTTTCGTAATTAAATGGTCAATTATTAGCATAAACCTAAGTTCTGTAACCTCCCTTTTTTGTAGCTTTACCCTATAAAATCTAGAGAAAATATGTCAGGATTACCTAAGCTAGCTCGTTTTAATGAAAATGTGTTGTCTAAATATCAAATTTACAATAGTATTTTCATGACTTTGCCTTTTGACACCATTAGTAATACAGGTGTATTGTTGCCTTTATTTCATGAATTGTGTAAAAAAGGGTTTCAAGAAGGGAAAAATCCGACAGAAATTGTAAACACATTCTTTCAGAAATATCAAGAAAATCCAACAGAAAAAGAAAAAACAGACTTATTATTCCGTTTTATTCAATACATAGAACGTCAAGTAGTACTATTTGATGCTATTGAAGACGCTGCCTTTCCTGTTGTAAATAATATGGATGGAATTGGCACGCTTAGAAACTCAAAAGAAACTGCAATTTTAGGTGATAAAAAAGAAGCCCTAAAAGCGCATTTAGAAGATTTTAAAGTGCGGGTAGTTTTAACCGCACACCCAACGCAATTTTATCCTGGAACAGTTCTAGGAATCATTACAGACTTGGACAAAGCAATTCAGAATGACGATTTACTACTCATAAAAAAATTATTAGCACAGTTAGGAAAAACACCCTTTTATAAAAAGACAAAACCAACACCTTATGATGAGGCGGTTAGTTTAATTTGGTATTTAGAAAATGTGTTTTACCATTCTGTAAGTAAAATATACAACTACATTCAAAACAATATTTATGA
>ENA-ORXF01001880-ORXF01001880.1-marine-metagenome-genome-assembly--contig:-NODE-1880-length-13134-cov-5.541702_pt1 | contig 13134 bp, 14 predicted proteins | sample MGYA00237864_ERZ511476 | MGnify/ENA primary metagenome ERZ511476 (study PRJEB26306, sample SAMN06343908) | marine metagenome | isolation source: coastal waters | place: Atlantic Ocean: West Antarctic... | reverse complement strand
GACATCGCATCTTTTGGTGATGATGTCGTATTAACAGGTGGAACAATTACACTAAGAAATTCTACTAATAATAACGATAAAGTAATATTGAGTCAAGACAAATTACAAGTATTTGACAATAATACAGATGTAGCATCATTTGGAGCAGTAACAAGAATTGGAGATGTAGCAAACGAACACATATCAATGAGTAGTGCAGGTATGACTGTGAAAGATGGAGCTACGGTATTAGCTAACTTCGCAGCAGATATAACTTTAGGTGAAGTCGATACAAGCAAACGAAATGTATTTATTGACGAAAATGTCGGTATAAAAATTAGAGAAAACACTACTGACATCGCATCTTTTGGTGATGATGTCGTATTAACAGGTGGAACAATTACACTAAGAAATTCTACTAATAATAATGATAAAGTAATATTGAGTCAAGACAAATTACAAGTATTTGACAATAATACAGATGTAGCATCATTCGGAGCAGTAACAAGAATTGGAGATGTAGCAAACGAACACATATCAATGAGTGATGCGGGTATGACCATAATGGACGGAAGCACAGAAGTCGCCGTATTTGGTGCAAATGTTACTATGTCAAGAGGTGGTGTTTTAATTGGAACCATAGGTGGTGGTGAACCAAATGTATCGATAACTTCTGGTGGAGTATCACTACGACACGGAACTACTGATATATTGACTATTGAAGATGATGGTAATATACAAGTTAGTGGAAGTATTCTTGAAAAAACAAGACTATTTGGAGCAGGACAAGATGGTTCAGCAGTTCTTTACCACAATAATAACGACAGGTCAGGTCCAGTAGACAAAGCTTCAAACACAGCAATAAATAATTCAAGGGGTGAAGCCATAATGGCAAACTCCAGTGCAACTTGGAGTATGGCAAAAGATTGTTATTTTGATGACTTAACCATAAGTGCAACAGGTGGTAATACATATTTAAAAACAAATGGATTCAGACTATATGTTAAAGGAACTCTAGCTCTCGCATCAAATACCATAATTGATAATCCTGGAATAAGAGGAAGTAATGGTGGTAATGCAGTAGAGGGTGAGGGTGATGTTCCAGGTGCAGCTGGAGCAGGTGGAGCAGGTGGAGCAGGTGGAACACTCGCAGCAGGAACAATTGGTGGAGCAGGTGGAATAGGTGGAACAACTGGAGCATCTGGTGGCCAAGCCGGAGGCGGCGGTGGTGGCGCAGGTGGAACTGGTGGACACGTCTTTATATCAGCAAAAGTTATTAGTAATAGTGGAATCATCCGTTCTTTAGGCGGTGGTGGTGGTACTGGTAGAGCAGGTGGAAGTGTATAATATGATTAACAAAGGAGATAAATAATGGCACAAGCATTCGCAGGTGGTGGTAGCGCATCAGCTGGTGGTAAAACATTAGCAGCAACAAGAATAGAAGTGATTGACCCACATATCGTTCAGATGATGAGGGATGTTATGGATGCGGCAGAAACAGCCGCAAGACTAAAGGTAGGTGCACAATCATCTGGAGGTGGTGGTGGTGGTTCATTAGATAATAGTGGTTCAAGTGGAAATGCAGGTGGAGCATCAGCTTCAACTGCAACAGTTACTAACGCAGTAGGAACAAATAGTGGAGTAGCTGGTGGAGCAGGTGGAACAGGTTCAACAGGCGTTTCGGGTATCGCTGGACACGGCGGAGGCGGCGGTGGTGGTAATGGTGGTGCTTTAACCATAATAACAACATCATCATCACTCGGAACAACAGCAATAGCAGGTGGAGCAGGTGGAACAAGAATTAATGTTGGTGGTACACCACCACAAGTAGGCGCCGATGGAGCAGATGGTACATTAACTCACATTATAGTATAATGGAATATGATGTTTATTATAGTACAGGTGGTGGTTCAGTAATCGGTGGTGGAGCAGATGTTTGGGTCAATGATTGGATTGAAAACATAGCACCACATTTAGATACAAAACCAATCTTAGCAATCCACAGAACAAGACCACCCGAATTTAAAGATAATTTAGGTATTGAAGTGGTATGGCAAGGAGATGATGTAAAGGGATTTGGTGAATTATTAAACAATGCCAGAAGAATTAATATTCTACACGGATATTACTCACCACATAGATACATTACGGATAACTTTGATAAAATACATACAGCAGGTATTCATTGTAATGTAGAGCAAGCAATAAAAGCAACACTCGTATTAGATTTAGAAAAGTCTTTTCATTTTCATATGGAACAAGCTTGGGAAGATACAATTGTAGAAAAAGCTAAGTATCCTTTTTGGATAGGTATTGATAAACCAAAATTAAAAAATAACTATGACCACTTATTACATATACCAAATTTTTACGAATTCAAACACAACAAAGATGTCGTGGACAATAATATCGTAGGTTTCGCCGCCAGAATGGAAACACGAAAATGTCCACACTTCTTACAAGGTATTAAATCAGAACTCACCACAGACCCAAAAGATGTATTGTGGTGGAAACGAAATCTTGATATCGATACAACAGATTGGAAAATATATAAATTCAATTATGAGTTCTTGGGTAAGTTCTACAATAGAGATTGGGGAATATCACATTCAGCACATATCTTTGAACCATTTGGATATGGTATATTTCAAGCAATTGATTATGGAAAACTACCTATATTGGCAAAAGATTGGTTAACAGAATATGATTATCCATTTAGAGCACAATCACCAGAAGAATTTAAAGAGCAATATGAAACAATATGTAAGTTATCCACAAAAGAACGACAAGACTATTTAGTTCCTTTGAGAGATTATTTACGAAAATTTGACAACAAAAAACAATGGGTAGAAGAATTACTCAAATTATACAATGAGTGATATTTATTAGTATGAGCACAGCAGCAAAACAAAACTTATCATTAGGAAAACTTCGTAGAGCAGTAGACGGAAACAATTCGTATACCGCAGCTATGAGTATGTCGCAAGCAACAGGTTCTTTTGCAACAATTCCAGTAAAGATGAGTGATTTCTCTATATCAGCAATGGGTTCATTGACTGGCTTTGTATACTTGTGGGAGTCAACGGCAGAAGATTATACCGTAGCATTTACAAATGCAGGAAAAGGATTTACAAACGTAATAGCTACAAGGTCAGAAAACTTTACTTGGAGTAAAACAGGAACATTAGCAGTGACATTTAGTTCAGCAGATGCTACCGCAACCGTAACTGCTGCAGCAATTTCCAACGCAAATACAGGAACAGGTGCAGATGATGACTTTTATGCTGCAGGAACACACAATCAAAGTGGTAGTCTTCGAGTTTTATTAGCAGAAGACGGACAATCAGACGGATTCAATGACCACGCAACAAATTACAATACCAATATAACAAAAGCAATTGTTATTGTTGATGCTTATGGTGGTGACCCAAGTTGTTTATTAGAAGGAACAGATATTCAACTATCAGATGGTTCATATAAGAAAGTAGAAGATTTAGAAGTAGGAGATTGGTTACATACATTAGATTTACCAAACGCTATTGACGAGGATTATGATAATTGGAGACAATCAAGATTTGAAGCAGGATTTGACAAAGTAGTTCATTCAGCAAGTGTTCAAGATATTAACTTTGACTTTTCACAAACATATTGGGATATCAATAATGGATTGGAAAAGATTACAGGTGAACACGAAATGTTATACAAACCAGTAGGAGAAAACTTTTGGATGTGGCAATTAGTTCCCGGTATGAAAGTTGGTGGACAATTGATGGGTAAAGACGGAAGTTCTATTGAAATTACTTCATTAGAACAAATGCATAGTGAAGATGGATTCGAAGTAGTTCAGATTGATGTAGAACCATTAGACTTTTACTTCGGTAATACATTTTTAGTTCACAATAAGGGAAGTAACGACGACCCGTTCTAATTAATAATCTATTTTGGTTATTTGGGTTGATATTTATATATAAGGTTATGAAAAGATTATTTACATTTGGTTGCAGTTATACTAATTGGTGTTGGCCAACTTGGGCAGATTATATAGGAATTAATTTTCAAGAATACTATAATTTAGCTGACTCTGGTTGTGACAACAAAAACATTTTATTTAATGTTTTACAGGCAGACAAAACTCATAAATTTACAAAAGATGATACAATCATAGTTATGTTTACAAGTTTTAATAGATGTAGCTATTTTAAAAACTATGAACTATATAACGTAGGTGATGTAGTCAAAGCACAAGATAACCATCCAATGATAAACAAGTATCCGTACGAAGCTGGAATTTATGATTCTTGGATAAGTGCTAACTCTATAAAAACTATATTTGATACTAAAGATTTAAATTACCAATTTATTCAAGCAATGCCTTATGATTTTATGTGGAAGAATCATAAAGTTTTAAACACAAGAACAGACATTAAGTATTCTACATTAGTAAAAGATTACAATGAATCTCTTTATGTTAAAATTTCACTTGATGAGTGGGCTCGAAAAAAGTATGACTTTGATAGTGAACAAGTAGTTTGGCAAGATAATGGTATGAATGATGGGCATCCAACAATGAAAATGCACTTAGATTTTGTTAAAGCATTTTTTCCACAATACTATACAGAAAAAGCAACGGATTTTTATGACCTAAATGTGAAACATTTTACTGATGATTCACAAGGTAAACAAGGCAAAAAATTTGAATTAATAAAAAAACAAATATGACAATTTTAAACCACGAGTATATTAAAAATTCTATCACGAGAAATCAAGGCAAGGAAGATGTTCCTTATCGTTGGTCGCATGGTGCTACCGATAAACATTTAGGAGATGGAATACTTATCTATTCATTGATTCAATTTCACAAATTTAAATCATTGGTTTGTTTAGGAAGTGGTGGTGGATTCATTCCAAGAATAATGAGTCAAGCCAGATATGATTTATCAGTTGAGGGTTTTTATGAGGTCATAAGTCACGAGTGGGGAGATAATGGTTCTACCTATGTGGTTGATGCTTGTAATGATTTTAATGGTGTGGTTGATTGGGAAGATAAAGATAGTTTTTTTAGAAGACAATTTTGTCCAAAGTTTATCAAACAAACAACGGAAAAAGCATATTATGATTTCTTTGTTAAACAAGATATAAAAATAGATTTACTACATATAGACGCAGACCACACATTTGACGGAATTAAAAAAGACTTTGAGTTATATTCAAATATTATGAGCAAAGGTGGTATCATTACAATACACGATACTGATAGAAATTACATTGATAACTTTGTAGAGATTGAAAATCACGAGGGAGATGATTTATCAGGACCAAGTGAATTTATCAAAACAATTGATAAAAGAAAATTTGAGGTTATGAGTTTTTCTAATTATAAAAAAAAATCTGAGCACCCAACATCATCAGGATTAACAATAGTGAGGAAGAAATGAATTTAGTTACGGTTTGCGGACACAATACAACAATGTTATATCATATGTTAAAACATTATTACTTACATATGGACGAGATATTTGTAGTGTTGTATGCACATCACAAGAAAGACCCAATCATAGAAGAAGCTTTAAACATATTGGATAACTTTAATTTGAAACCATATAAAATCGTATATGATGAACCATTTAATTGGGAGAAAGTTACAGAATATTACAATGAAGTCAAATTACTAAAACCAAACGATTGGTGGATAGTAGCAGATGATGACGAATTACAATTATATTCTAAACCAATAGAAACTATTGTTCAAGAGTGTGAAGAATTCGGATATGAATTCGTTACGGGTGGTTTCGTAGATAGAATAGGTGATAATGGAGACTTTCCTAAAATCACTAAGGAGTCAAACTTATGGGAAGAAATGCCAGAAGCAGGATTCTTTCGCTATCCATTAAGTAAAGCGTGTCCAAATAAAGTAACGTTGATGAAAGGTAGTGTAAAGGTTTGTTCAGGACAACATTATGTAGAATTTCCAGACGGAACATCAAGTTGGGGTAGTGAACACGCAAAACGATATCCAATAGAAAAGAACTTTACACAAGTTCATCATTTCAAATGGGATTATTCAGTATTGGAAAGATTAAAACAAGTAAGTAAAACAAAAGCAAATGTATCATTTGCACAAGAATACAAATTAATGTTAGATGAAATTGTAAAAAGTGATTACAAAATAGACTTGACAAAAGAAGAATTTATGTTTCAACGATTAGGTAATGGACATTATCATCAATTACATACTTGGAATGATTTAAGAAAAAAAATAGTTACAATTTAACACAACACTATATTTATATATAGTTATAACAAAATGAGGGTTTTAATATGCCAAAAGACAACGAACAACAAATGTTAGAAGAACGTAAAGTAAAATCATTAGAGAAGATAGCTAATGTATTGGATGCTTTAACACTTTGGTTTGAAGACATTGACAAAACAGAATGGTCAGATAGAGCACAATGGTATCTAGCTGAATTTCACAAAAAATACTTAGAAGAAGATAAAGAAAAATAATGAAACTTGGAATAATTGTTCCGTATCGCAAAAGACCAGGACATCTTCGCAAGTTTCGTGAATCTATTGAATCCTATTTGAAAGACCAAGATTACGAGTTAATCGTGGTTGAACAAAATGATGATTTACCATTTAATCGTGGTAAGTTATTAAATATAGGATTTCAACAAGCAACGAGAAAACTATGTGATTATGTAGTATTTCACGATATAGATATGTTACCAATTGATGTAGATTATTCTTATTCAGATGTTCCACGTCATCTTGCTACAAATTTTACCAATTCCAACAGAGAAATATTTAAAACTTACTTTGGTGGAGTAACAATGTTTCCTATTGATTTATTCAAAAAGGTAAACGGTTATTCTAATGAGTATTGGGGTTGGGGATTTGAAGATGATGATTTATTAATGCGATTAACAGAACAAAATGTATTCACAGACTTTGAAGTATATGATGTTCCAAAAGAATCCACATCAGGAGTATATCTTCACGGAGATAAAAGCTATATAGAGTGTAAAAATACAATTGATATTACAAATGATTTTACACTTCACTGTACATTTAAGCCAGATGAAATAATTCCTGACTACGATAAAGACTTTGATGAATATTGTGTATTTAGTATTCCGGGGTGGGACACCACAATAGGATACAATTCTTTCAATAGATATAAATTTGAGTGTTGGGATATTGGTGAAAACTGCCACCAAATTACTTCTGAATATAGTTATCCGAAACTAACACAAATTACCATAACATATAATAAAGATGATAGATTATTAACAATGTATCAAGACGGACAAGAAGTCGGTAATAAAAAAGTAGTTAGGAAAGTATTAGATACCAAAAAGGAAACATTTTATATTGGTATCGCAACACTTGATAGGGAAGATGATATAAAAAGTTTTCGTGGATTCGTAAGTGATTTTGCATATTGGGATAAAACTTTACAAAAAAATGAAATAAAAGAATTTCACGATACACTTGGTATGGGATTCTTGTACGATTACAACCAATACAATAGTGCACAAAATTTAAAAATCTATTATGATTTCAAACACATCACTTTAGATAATCAGTATCAATACGATAAAGGAAAGGTAGTGAATTTAGTAAATCCAAAAAACTTTGGAATAACATATAACTCAATACCTAAATCACAACACGAATTAGAACAAAAGAGAATATCTATTCCCGCCAGACGAAGTTCTACATTCGAGATGATTGAACACACACCAGAAGGCTATTTAGAAGGTGGTTGGAAATCTGAATCAACAAGATTAAATCAGATAAGGTTTTATAATGAAATCCTTAATAGCAAATCCAATCTTACACAAGATGGACTTTCCACACTTAAATATACGAAAGTTTCAGCAACAAGTCAAGACAATTATACATTTATTTCGGTAAAATTATGAAGTTAGGAGTTTGCATACCATATAGAGATATCGGAGATGGAGTTCGTAAAGAACACTTAGATACATTAGTTCCACATTTAGAAAAGTTCTTGGGAGAACGAAACATTGACTTTACTTGTTATGTAGGACATCAAGTAGATGATATGAAGTTCAGTAGAAGTGGAACTAAAAATGTTGCATATCTTGAAGCCAAAAAAGATGGATGTGATTACTTTGCATTCCACGATGTTGATATGTTGCCAGAAGACGGATGTGATTATAGTCATCCAAACGATACACCAAAACATATAGCAACTTTCTTATCACAATGGAATTATACTTTACGAGATATAGAATATTTCGGTGGAGTAGTGGTGTTTACAGGCGAACAATTTGAAAACATCAATGGATACCATATGGATTATTGGGGTTGGGGTATGGAAGATGACGACTTATTTTGGAGATGTGTTAGAAAAGGATATTATAAAGAAGAAGTTATTCAAAAAATTAAACAGAAAATGGTTTTAGTATTGGACGGAAAAACTACATACATTGAAATTCCATCAACAAGAACATTACAATCAGTTCCACAAGATTCATTCGAAATAGAGATTATTTGCAAAGGAGAAATACCAGAACACGAGGAAGAATATTTAATTGGTGATGAAGATATACAATATGTAAAGTATCCGATTATTTCTAAACGAGGATATGACTTTGAAATAGATTTTAATAATTCAAATGCTTATGCAAGTTCAATGTGGGATTTTAAAAATAAACATTATTACCAATGGGTAAAAAGATATCAAGATAAATGGACAAAGGTAAATTTAAAATCAGATACAGATAATAACCAAATTTTATTTACAATCAATGACAAAGTATTAGACGGACAATTCGGTATACAGAAATCTAAAATAAGATATCGTGATAGATTGAAACGATATGGAAGAGTTCCATTTTTTATTGGTTGTAATTCACCACAATCTTGGGGTGGACAACGATTCTTTAAAGGTGAGATAGCAGAAATCAAAATAAAGAATCAGTATGATGAATTACTTTTACATTACGATATGACTAAGTCAATATGTTGCGACCAAGATTGTAAGAAATGTAAAGAAAATATGATAAAAGATTTAAGTGGAAATGATAATCACGGAATAATTCACGGCAGAAGCACAAAATTTTATAATGCTCCAGGTCGTGAGTCAATATCAGTCAAATCCGCAGTAGTTCCTGACAGGCGCTACGGAAGAATGCTTTGTATGGAACACGAGGACGAGGGAATAGTCGACAATAAGTTTCAAGGAGACCCCGAACAAACATCCAAAAACGAAGTTATATACCGTAGAAAAATGCAAAAAGATTTAATCGATATCGATAAAGATAGTGGATTAAAACAAATGGAATACACGATAGATAGTATTGATACTATTTATGATAGACATAAGTTAATTAATGTGAGGTTTTAATGGTAGATAAAAAAAGAAGAAACGACAACGAAAATCCAGAATATTCAGAGATGGAAGAAAAACTCAATAATGTTGGGTCGGGTATGTGTTTAGCAAAATGGACACAAGTGACTTTACAATTACAATCAGGTCATAATCATAGTTGTCACCATCCAAGAACACATAAAATAAATAAGACTGAAATAGCAAGAAATCCAAGTGCTCTACACAACACTCAATATAAAAAACTTCGTAGAAGAGAGATGTTAACAGGTAAAAGGCCAGCCGAGTGTGATTATTGTTGGAATATAGAAGATAACTCAGACAGGTTTTCAGATAGAACATTTAAGTCAAATGAAAGTTGGTCTAAACCACACTTTGATGAAATTGTAAATTCAGATTGGAGAGAGGATATAAATCCAAGATATGTAGAAGTTGCTTTCTCAAATGCTTGTAATTTTAAATGTAGTTATTGTGGACCAGCATACTCTACTACTTGGATGGATGAGGTAAATAAACACGGTGGTTATCCAACAACAGATGGATTTAATGACCCACAAGGTTTAATTGCAGAAAACAAAGTTCCAATACCAAAACGAGACCCAAATCCATATGTAGATGCTTTTTGGAATTGGTGGCCAGATTTATATCAAGATTTACATACATTTAGAATCACGGGTGGGGAACCACTGTTATCAAAAGATACTTTTAAAGTATTAGATTATATTCTTGAACACAAAGAACCAAACAAAAACTTAAGTTTAGCAATTAATTCTAATCTTGGTGTACCAGATGAATTAATTGATAAGTTGATTGAAAAATTAAAAAGAATTGAAGATGAAGATAGAGTAAGAGAATTAATTATCTTTACATCAGTTGATACTTGGGGTGAGCAAGCAGAATATATTAGAAATGGATTAGATTTTAATAAATTTTGGAATAATATGGAAAAGATATTGAGTTCGTTGGATAGAGTAGTAATTACAATTATGTCTACTTACAACGCATTATCAGTTCCAAAGTATCATAAATTGATTGATGGAATATATGACTTAAAACGAACGTATGCTTCTGATGATAGATATTGGAACTCAGCATTATTTTTGGATTCAAGCTATTTAAGATATCCACAACACCAAACCGTACAAGTTTTGCCAAACAAATGGACAAAAAATATATTTGAACAAGCACAATTGGCAGACTTTTATGCAGTACCTAATTTCGATAAGCAACACTTCGGATATTCAGATATTGAAATACAAAAACTAAAAAGAATATGGGATTGGAGAATAGCGACTTGGGATGAAAAAGAAGTACAAGTTAGACAACAAAGATATAACTTTGGTAAAATGTTTAAAGAACACGACATAAGAAGAGGAACGGATTTTTGTAAAACATTTCCTGAATTAGCAGATTTTTACAATGAATGTTTGGAGATTAAGTTATAATGCATATTGGTGAAAGAAGTTGTTATTTATTAGCAAATTATAGTCGTAATATGGTTTCAACATATAGGTTACAAGAATTAATAAATGATGACTTCGAGATTGAGGTTCGAGTTAAAATTGATTGGGATACCTTTATTAAATCTAAACAAAATTTTGCTGGTATCGTGGTATTAAATGGAGTTCATTTTGGAATTATGGCTAAGATTTATCCTCAAGGTAAAGTAATATCAGCTGAAGTTTGGTCAGCAAATAGACTAAAGGGTGAGGGTAAGTGGTCTGACTTAATAATTACCACAGCAACAGATAAAATTCACACCGACGTTAATATTGTAGTTGATGAAGATACTTTAGATGAGTGGAGAACAATAAAGATGACTTACAGAAAAAATAAAAGTCTTATTTTAACCACCACAGAGGGCACAACAAGTAAATATATTGATGGTGATATTCTAAATTATGAAGATTCTTATTTGTGGGTGGGTTGTTGTGATAATCATAAACCAACACTACCAGAGTTTCAAGGAAATTGGTGTGGAGATATTAGTAAATTAAAAATCAAAGGTAAAGAAAAAGTATTTATGGATTTAGATTTTAAGAAAAAAACAAGGTATAAAATCTATGACGAAAGTGGTAGTGGAAATCACTTGATAAAAAAACAATTAAATGATGAAGGACATATTATAGTATTCTAATGAAATATGTAATCGACATAGACGGAACTATATGCAAAGAAGTCGGTGAGGTAATCGGTAGAGAACCTTATGTGGATAGAATTGCAAAAATTAATAAATTGTATGATGAAGGACACACAATCGTTTTTTATACTGCTCGTGGATTATCAAGTGGTAGAGGGGAAAAATATTATCGTCCAATCACAGAACAACAATTAAAAGAGTGGGATTGTAAATATCACGAGTTGTGCTTTAAAGGACACAACGCAGATTACTATATAGATGATAGAGGAATAAACGCAAAGGATTTTTTTAATGATACTAATATCACATAGAGGAAATATAAACGGTATACAATCTAACTACGAAAATGGTCAGAAATATTGTCAAGAAGCTATTGACAAAGGTTATCACGTAGAAATAGATGTTCACTGGTATGAAGGGATATTTTGGACAGGACACGACAGACCACAATACAGAGTTAATACAGATTTTTTAAAGAAGAAAGAAGTTTGGTGTCACGCAAAAGATATACAAGCTTTATATCAACTTCAAGAGATAGAAGCTCATTGTTTCTTTCATCAAAAAGATGATGTTACATTGACTTCACACGGGTATATTTGGACATATCCCACATACTCATTAACAAAAAAATCTATATGTGTATTACCAGAAATACAAAAAGTAGATTATAATAAGTGTGCTGGAGTATGTAGTGATTACATTGGAGACTATAAATGAAACTAATATTATGTGAGGGTGATAGTTGGACATCAGGTGATTTAATGAATCCTGAATTAGATGAAACTTATATAAATCATCCAAATAATGATTCTTACAGATTACCAAAAGTATGGCCACATAAGTTGAGTAAATTGTTGGGTGTTGAAGTTTGTAATAATAGTCAGGCAGGCTCATCAAATGACGCAATCGTTAGAAGAACAACTGAAAAGGTGTTGTCTTTGTTGAATGAATATAAGTCAGAAGATTTATTTGTCATTGTTGGTTGGTCATCTCCAGAAAGAAGAGAATTCTTCTATAATGATAATTGGGAAACATTATATCCAGCGCAACTTGGAAAAAGAGATGATGAAAATTTAGATAAATTATATAATATTTATGTTGAACATTTTTGGAACACAGAAGAATATATAAGTAGATTTATAAACCAAAACTTATACTTACATTATTTTTTAAAAAGTAATAACATAAAACATTTATTTTTTGAATCATTTTGGGAACAAAAAACTTCTGGTATGTATGTTGATAATGACATAGTGGATATGATATCGAAAGATGAAACAAATACAGCTAAACACTTTTTAAAAATAAAAGATGAAATCTATAAACCAATATCTTTTAGAAGATTTATAATGAGAAACTTTTCATTAAATAAACGAGAATATTTTAATAACCATCACCCAACAGAAAAATCACATCAGTTATGGTCAGAAGAACTATATAAGGATTTAAAAAATGCTTAATATATTTTATGATAGAATAATTAACGAACAAAGAATACCAAATGGAATACGAGAAGATTGGTTACCATTTTATACACCACAATTTAATGCACAATTGTTTAGAAAAAACACTCGGTTTGACCCAGCAGTTTATACAAGTGATATAGGAAAAAGTCAAAACTTTAATACTTGTTTAGTTGACAATATAGAAAAAG
>ENA-ORXF01001879-ORXF01001879.1-marine-metagenome-genome-assembly--contig:-NODE-1879-length-13135-cov-6.887502_pt1 | contig 13135 bp, 8 predicted proteins | sample MGYA00237864_ERZ511476 | MGnify/ENA primary metagenome ERZ511476 (study PRJEB26306, sample SAMN06343908) | marine metagenome | isolation source: coastal waters | place: Atlantic Ocean: West Antarctic... | reverse complement strand
TTTGCCGAAGCACATAATAATCTTGGTAATGTTTTCAAAGATCTTGAGCAGCATAATGATGCTATTCAAAGTTACGAAAGAGCAATTAAAATTAATCCAAATTATCCTTCTACACATAATAATTTAGGAAATGCTTTTAAAGACCTTGAGCGTTTTAGTGATGCTATTAAAAGCTACAATAGGGCTATAGAAATTAATCCAAATTTTGCTGAAGCACATAATAATCTTGGTAATGTGTTCAAAGATCTTGAGCAGCATAAAGATGCTATTCAAAGTTATGAAAAAGCAATATCTTGTAACCAAAATCTTTCTGAAGCACATTATAATCTTGGAGTGGCGTTTAAGAGGCTTAGGCAGTTTAATGATGCTATCAAAAGCCTTAAAAATGCAATAGCTATTGATCCAGATTTTGCGGAATCGCATAATAATCTAGGAAGTTGTTTTGCTTTAATGGGCCAAATGGCTTTAGCAATTGATTGTTATAAAAAAGCGCTCTCTATTAAGCCCGATTATGCTGAAGCCCATAATAGTCTCGGTAATCTCTATAACATCCTTGGAAAAGTTAATTTAGGAGTAGAGTCCTTTGAGATGGCAATATCTATCAATCCAGACTTTGCTGAAGCTCATAATAGTCTTGGTAACGCCTTTAAAAAACTCAATAAAAGAGATGAAGCATTAATGAGTTTTGAACGAGCACAAGCTCTTAAACCAGAACTGAATTATATTTTAGGTGATATATTGAATTCTAAAATGCATCTTTGTCTCTGGGATAATTTACAAAAATCCCTCAATGAGATGAGGAATAAAATTGTCAATAATGAAAAAGTTATTGATCCATTTAACTTAATGGGGTTAATTGATGATCCTGCCCTTCAAAGAATTGCCACTGAATTAAGAATAAATAGTGCGTATCCAAAAAGTACTATTTTGCCCAAAATCAATGACTACCCAAAGCATAAAAAAATTCGTATTGGTTATTTTTCTGCAGATTTTAGAGAACATCCTGTAGGATATTTGACTGCTGGGCTTTATGAGATGCATGATCGTAATCATTTTGAAATTCACGCTTTTTCTTTTGGTCCTGACACAAAAGATGAAATGAATCTTCGCATTAAGGAGGGAGTAGATAAATTTCATAATGTGCAATTGATGTCGCATAAAGAAATTACTTTACTTGCGCGTTCATTAGAGATTGATATTGCGGTTGATTTGACAGGCTTAACTGCAAAGTCGAGGACAGAAATTTTTACCATGTCAGCAGCACCAGTTCAGCTTAGTTATATTGGTTTTCTTGGAACTATGGGTGCTAATTACTATGATTATTTGATTGCAGATCCGTTGATGATTCCTCAAGAGAATCAAAAATATTATTCAGAGAAAATTGTGTACCTTCCAAGTTTTCAGGTTAATGATTCAAAAGACCTGCCTCCAGAAATCACACTTACACGCAAAGATGTTGGACTTCCTGAAAAGGGGTTCGTATTTTGTTGTTTTAATAATACCTACAAAATTACACCTGCTGTTTTTGATAGTTGGGCGCGGATTCTTAAAGGTGTTAAAGATAGTGTATTAATGATTTATACCAGTAATGACTCATCAAAAATAAATTTAGCTAAAGAAATGTCTTTGAGAGGTGTTGAACCCAGTAGACTCATTTTTGGAGAAAGTATTCCAAAACCAGAATATTTAGCTAGGTATCGTGTTGCTGATCTGTTTCTTGATACCCATCCATATAATGCAGGGACAACTGCTAGTGATGCGCTTCGAATGGGTCTGCCAATGCTTACTCGTATTGGCCAATCTTATCAAGCTAGGATGGGAGCAAGTATATTGAATGCCCTTAACTTACCAGAGCTCATTACTACTAATTCAGAAGAGTACGAATCAATGGCCATCGAGCTGGCACAAAATTCAGCTAAACTGAGGCTAATTAAAGATAAGCTTGAAAGTAATCTATCTACAGCGCCACTTTTTGATACTAAACTATTTACTAAAAGTCTTGAGTCTGCTTATACTGAAATGTATGAAAATCATCATAAAGGCTTAGAGCCTAATCATATTTATGTTGAATAGTAAATGAAAGATGAAAATCAACAAGAAATACTTTCTAAGGAGCAAATTGACTCTGTTATAGCTTTGTATTCAAATGGTAAGTACGAATTAGCTATAAATCAAATAAAAGACTTAAATTCATCTTATCCTAATGTTCCTTTTTTATTTAATCTAATTGGGGCTTGTTATAAGGCATTAGGGAGGCTTGAAGTTGCAGCTAAAATGTTTAAGAAAGCAGTGAATATAAAGCCAGATTATGCTGAGGCATATAAAAACCTTGGTATAACTCTTAAGGATCTTGGTAAGTTAGAGACTGCAGTTGAGAGTTTAAAAAGAGCAATAGAAGTTGACCCCCAATATGTTGATGCACATTACAATCTTGCTATCACATTTAAAGATCTTGAGCAACATAATGATGCTATTAAAAGCTACAATAGAGCTATAGAGATTAATCCAAATTTTGCCGAAGCACATAATAATCTTGGTAATGTTTTCAAAGATCTTGAGCAGCATAATGATGCTATTCAAAGTTACGAAAGAGCAATTAAAATTAATCCAAATTATCCTTCTACACATAATAATTTAGGAAATGCTTTTAAAGACCTTGAGCGTTTTAGTGATGCTATTAAAAGCTACAATAGGGCTATAGAAATTAATCCAAATTTTGCTGAAGCACATAATAATCTTGGTAATGTGTTCAAAGATCTTGAGCAGCATAAAGATGCTATTCAAAGTTATGAAAAAGCAATATCTTGTAACCAAAATCTTTCTGAAGCACATTATAATCTTGGAGTGGCGTTTAAGAGGCTTAGGCAGTTTAATGATGCTATCAAAAGCCTTAAAAATGCAATAGCTATTGATCCAGATTTTGCGGAATCGCATAATAATCTAGGAAGTTGTTTTGCTTTAATGGGCCAAATGGCTTTAGCAATTGATTGTTATAAAAAAGCGCTCTCTATTAAGCCCGATTATGCTGAAGCCCATAATAGTCTCGGTAATCTCTATAACATCCTTGGAAAAGTTAATTTAGGAGTAGAGTCCTTTGAGATGGCAATATCTATCAATCCAGACTTTGCTGAAGCTCATAATAGTCTTGGTAACGCCTTTAAAAAACTCAATAAAAGAGATGAAGCATTAATGAGTTTTGAACGAGCACAAGCTCTTAAACCAGAACTGAATTATATTTTAGGTGATATATTGAATTCTAAAATGCATCTTTGTCTCTGGGATAATTTACAAAAATCCCTCAATGAGATGAGGAATAAAATTGTCAATAATGAAAAAGTTATTGATCCATTTAACTTAATGGGGTTAATTGATGATCCTGCCCTTCAAAGAATTGCCACTGAATTAAGAATAAATAGTGCGTATCCAAAAAGTACTATTTTGCCCAAAATCAATGACTACCCAAAGCATAAAAAAATTCGTATTGGTTATTTTTCTGCAGATTTTAGAGAACATCCTGTAGGATATTTGACTGCTGGGCTTTATGAGATGCATGATCGTAATCATTTTGAAATTCACGCTTTTTCTTTTGGTCCTGACACAAAAGATGAAATGAATCTTCGCATTAAGGAGGGAGTAGATAAATTTCATAATGTGCAATTGATGTCGCATAAAGAAATTACTTTACTTGCGCGTTCATTAGAGATTGATATTGCGGTTGATTTGACAGGCTTAACTGCAAAGTCGAGGACAGAAATTTTTACCATGTCAGCAGCACCAGTTCAGCTTAGTTATATTGGTTTTCTTGGAACTATGGGTGCTAATTACTATGATTATTTGATTGCAGATCCGTTGATGATTCCTCAAGAGAATCAAAAATATTATTCAGAGAAAATTGTGTACCTTCCAAGTTTTCAGGTTAATGATTCAAAAGACCTGCCTCCAGAAATCACACTTACACGCAAAGATGTTGGACTTCCTGACAAGGGGTTCGTATTTTGTTGTTTTAATAATACCTATAAATTCACTCCTACTGTCTTTGATAGTTGGGCGCGAATTCTTAAAAGCGTTGAGGGAAGTGTGTTAATTATTTATGCTAGTAATGAATCATCAAAAACAAACCTTACTAAAGAAATAGCTCTAAGAGGTATTGAACCTAGCAGACTTATTTTTGGAGCTAGTTTAGCGAGACCTGAATATATGGCAAGATACAGGACTGCTGATTTGTTTCTAGATACGCATCCATATAATGCTGGGACAACAGCTTCTGATGCACTAAAAATGGGACTTCCAATGCTGACCTTAAAGGGCCAAGCTTATCAAGCAAGAATGGGCGCAAGCATAGTAACTGCTTTAAATCTCCCTGAATTAATAACTAATACTTCAGCAGAGTATGAATCGCTTGCGATTGAGCTTGCAAAAAATCCAGATAAATTAAAAACTATTAAAGATAAGCTTGCTAGTAACTTATCAACAGCTCCACTTTATGACACAAAACTGTTTACCAAAAATTTAGAGTCTTCTTATACTAAGATTTATAAAAGACATCATCAAGGTTTAGGCGCTGATCATATTCATGTGGAATAGTAAATGATAGATGAAAATCAACAAAAAGAACTTTCTAAGGAACAAATTGACTCTGTTATATCTTTGTATTCAAATCACCAGTATAAAGAGGCTATAGAAAAAATAATAGTATTGGATGAGTCATATCCTAATGTTCCTTTTTTATTTAATCTAATTGGGGCTTGTTATAAAGAATTAGAGCAGCTTGAAGTTGCAGCTAAAATGTTTGAGACTGCAGTTGGTATTAAGCCAGATTACGCTGAGGTGCATAAAAATCTTGGGATTACTCTGAGAGAGCTTGACCAGTTAGATGTTGCAGTTGAGAGCCTAAAGAGAGCAATAGAAGTTGATCCTAACTACGTTGATGCACATTACAATCTTGCTATTACTTTTAAAGAGCTTAACCAACTGGATAATGCCATTGAGAGCTATAAAAAAACAATAGCTATTAATCCAAATTTTGCTGCTGCTCATAATAATATTGGTAATATTTATAGAGACTTTGGTAGGAATCAAATTGCAGCTGATTCTTTTGAGAAAGCAATTGCACTTAAGCCAAATTTTGCTGAAGCACATAGAAATCTTGGCAATACTTTGAGGAGTCTTAAGCAAAGAGAAAGAGCGCTCTCGTGTTTTGAGCGTGCTAGAGAGATTAATTCAGATATGGACTTTATCTTAGGAGATATTTTGAATTCAAAAATGCAGATTTGTCTTTGGGATGACTTAACAAGCCTTCTTGATGAATTAAAAAATAAGATTAACAATGGTGATAGAGTTATTGCACCATTCCCCCTCCTTCCAATGATTGATGATCCTAAGCTTTTAAGAAAAAATACTGAAGTTTTTGCAAATAAGACACACCCTAAAAGTAATATTTTGCCTTTAATTGAAAATTACACAAGGCATAAAAAGGTTCGTATTGGCTATTTTTCTGCAGATTTTAGAGAGCATCCTGTTGCATATTTAACTGCCGAACTTTATGAGTTGCATGACCGCAATCACTTTGAGATTCATGCATTCTCTTCTGGTCCTGATACAAATGATGAAATGAACCTTCGAATCAAGGCAGGAGTGGATTATTTTCATGATTTACGCTCAATGTCAAATAAGGAAATTGCAATATTTGCCAGATCTTTGGAAATTGACATTGCAGTTGATCTAGCTGGTTATACTGCTGATTCTAGAACGGACATATTTGCTATGTCAGCTGCACCTGTTCAACTTATCTATATGTTTCTGGGGACCATGGGTATGGATTACTATGATTATTTGATTGCTGATCCTATTATGATTCCTAAAAAAGATCAAAAATATTTTGTAGAAAAAATTGTTTATCTCCCAAGCTATCTTGTTAATGATTCAAAAGAATTACCAACAGAGGTAATTCTTACTCGCAAAGAAATTGGGCTTCCTAAGAAAGGTTTTGTGTTTTGCTGTTTTAATAATACTTATAAAATTACTCCTTCCATCTTTGATAGTTGGGCGCGAATAATTGAACAAGTAGAGGATAGTGTGTTGCTTATTTTTGCAGAAAATGACCTAGTAAAAAAAAATCTAACTAAGGAAATACTACTAAGAGGAATTGATTCTGATAGGCTTATTTTTGGAGAGCATTTACCACGTCCTAAATATATGGCAAGATATAGAACTGCTGACCTTTTTTTAGATACAAGGCCTTGTAATGCTGGAACAACAGCAAGTGATGCTCTTAAAATGGGCTTGCCAGTTCTAACCTGCACAGGTAATTCTTTTAATAGTAGAGAAGCTGCAAGCATTGTAAATGCTCTAAATCTTTCTGAACTAATAACTGATTCTCTAGAAGAGTATGAATCGCTTGCGATTGAGCTTGCGACAAATCCAGAGAAGCTGCAAAAGATCAAAGATAAGCTTAAAAATAATCTTTCAACAACACCTCTTTATGACACAAAACTATTTACCAAAAATCTAGAGTCCGCCTATACTGAAATGTATGAAAATCATCATAAAGGCTTAGAGCCTGATCATATTTATGTTGAGCATTCTAATTAAATAATGTTAGAGGCTATTGTAAAATAATCCTATGGTGAAAAATAATAAAATTATTCTTGTAACTGGAGGTGCTGGATTTATTGGTTCGGCATTAATCAGGTATATTATTAGAGAAACTGACTATAGAGTTGTGAATGTTGATAAATTAACATATTCTGGAAATCTTGAGTCTTTAAGTGCTATTGATGGAAGTCAAAATTATATTTTTGAGCAAGTCGATATTTGTGATAGTAGTGAACTACAAAAAGTATTTATAAAAAATCAACCAGATATTGTAATGCATCTTGCTGCAGAATCTCATGTCGATAGGTCAATAGATGGACCTGGTGATTTTATAAAAACAAATATTGTTGGCACCTTTATTCTTCTGGAGCAATCAAAAAATTACTGGAAATCACTTGAAGGTGAAAAAAAAGATAACTTTAGATTTCTCCATGTTTCAACTGATGAAGTTTATGGTGATTTGGAAGAGTCTTCTGATTTCTTTTCAGAAGATACTCCATATGATCCAAGTTCTCCATACTCCGCCTCTAAAGCAAGTTCTGATCATTTGGTAAGGGCATGGCATCGAACATATAATTTGCCAGTATTAATTACAAATTGTTCTAATAATTACGGACCTTGCCAGTTTCCAGAGAAGTTGATTCCTCACGTTATCCTAAATGCTCTTGAAGGTAAAAATCTTCCAATCTATGGTAATGGTAAGCAAATAAGGGATTGGCTTTATGTCGATGATCATGTTCGTGCACTAATGATTGTCGCCCTAGATGGCAATCTTGGAGAAACTTATAATATTGGTGGTAGTAATGAAATACAGAATATCGAGGTAGTAAAAAAGATTTGCAATATTTTAGATGGATTAATTAAAAATAAAGTAAATGGAGTTTCATCATTTAGTGATTTAATTACTTATGTTAAAGATAGACCTGGACATGATGTAAGGTATGCAATTAATGCTAATAAAATTCAGAGAGATCTGGGCTGGGAGCCAAGAGAAAACTTTGAATCAGGTATTAAAAAAACTGTTGAGTGGTATTTAAATAATCATGAATGGTGTGAAAATATCCAAAATGGAAGTTATAAGCTTGAACGTTTAGGAGTAAATTTGAAATGAAAGGTATTATTTTAGCAGGAGGCTCTGGAACTAGGCTTTATCCATTAACTAAAAGTGTCTCTAAGCAGTTACTTCCGATATATGATAAGCCCATGATTTACTATCCTTTATCTATTTTGATGTTGGCAGGAATTCAAGAAGTTTTAATTATTTCCACTCCTGATGATTTACCAAAATTTGAAAATCTACTTGGGGATGGTTCTGATATAGGAATGAAATTTCAATATAAAGTTCAGCCAAATCCAGATGGCTTAGCTCAAGCTTTTATTCTTGCGGAAGAATTTATTGGATCCGATAGTGTTTCTTTAATACTTGGTGATAATATATTTTATGGACAAGGGCTAACGGATCTTCTTTTAAAAGGGGTTTCTAGTGTGTTTGAGAATAATATAGCAACTATTTTTGGATATCATGTAAAAGATCCTTCTCGTTATGGCGTTGTTGAATTTGATGATGATAATAAGGCTAAAAGTATTGAAGAAAAACCCATGAATCCTAAAAGTAGCTATGCAGTTACTGGCCTATATTTTTATCCGAATGATGTAGTTCAAAAAGCATTATTAGTTAAACCTTCAGATAGAGGTGAGCTTGAAATTACAAGTGTCAATGAGATGTTTTTGAATGAAGACCGCTTAAGCGTGCAATTGCTTGGAAGGGGTTATGCTTGGCTTGATACAGGTGCACATGAAGATTTGCTTGAAGCTTCAAAATTTATAGAAACTATTGAAAGGCGACAAGGTTTAAAAGTTGCTTGTATTGAAGAAATTGCTTTTGATAAAGGTTATATTTCTAAAGAAAAATTATTACTTCTTGCTACTAAAATGAGTAATAATCAATATGGGCAATATTTATTAAAACATATTGATGAAACATGATGAAATTTATCCCTCAATCTATTCCAGATATTCTATTAATTGAGCCATTAGTTCATAATGATGAGAGAGGATACTTTATGGAAACTTTTAAACAAGAGTTACTTGATGAAGCCCTAGGATGCAAAATGAACTTTGTTCAAGACAACGAATCTGGGTCAATTTCTAGAGGTGTGTTACGCGGGTTACATTTTCAGTCTTTCCCATTTACTCAAAGTAAGCTAGTAAGGGTTATTAAAGGAAAAGTTTTGGATGTTGCAGTTGATATAAGAAAAGATAGTAAAACATTTGGAAAGCATGTTTCAGTGGAATTAAGTGAAAAAAATAAAAAACAGCTTTTTATACCCCAAGGTTTTGCTCATGGTTTTGTAGTTTTGAGCAAAGGTGCTATTGTCTCATACAAAGTAGATGCATATTATTCAGCTAAAAATAATGAGGGTATTGCATATAATGACAAAGAAATAAATATTGATTGGCGTTTTTCAAAGGAAGAAATAATTCTGTCAAAAGCAGATCAAAACTACCCCAATCTATCTGACAATAAAAAACTATTTTAACAAATAGAATATGTTTATTTTAGTTACAGGAGCAAATGGTCAGTTAGGGAGGTCAATTAAAAGCCTTGTTGAGAAAAGTAAAGTAAGCCATAGTTTTATTTTTATATCCCGAGATCAGCTGGACTTATCGCATCTTAATGATATTCAAAACTATTTCAAAGCTCATAAATTTGACCTAATTATTAATTGTGCAGCCTACACAAAAGTTGATAAAGCTGAACTAGATGAAAGGCAAGCTAATTTAATAAATCATTTGGCAGTTAAACAAATTGCAGAAATAGCTCAAAGTCATAATATTAAACTTATCCATATCTCAACAGACTTTGTTTTTGATGGTTTAAAGCATAAGCTATACTTCGAAGAAGATACTCCTTTGCCTTTGAATGTATATGGAAAAACTAAATTGGCTGGTGAAAATGCAATTCTTTCAATCATGAAAACTAATGCAAGCATTATAAGAACTAGCTGGGTTTACTCTGAGTATGGTAATAATTTTGTTGATACTATTCTAAGTTTGATTCAAAAAGGTGCTGATTTAAATATAGTATCTGATCAAATAGGCACCCCAACATATGCTAATGATTTAGCTCAAGCAATTTTAAATATCTTAAAGAATGAAAAATTTACTGAATTTGAGAAAGCATCAGAAGTCTATCACTATTCAAATGAAGGGGAATGCAGTTGGTATGATTTTGCTAAAGAGATAGCTAATATTTCAGGGGCTAATTGCACTATACATCCAATAAGTACGGAAAATTACCCTACCGCTGCAATAAGACCAAGCCGCGTATTAATGAGCAAGAGAAAAGTTTCTCAGGAGTTTGACTTGAAAATTAATTTTTGGAAAGACTCTCTTAAAAATTGTATGAAAAATTTACCAATTTTATCTTCCTCAAATAAAAATTAGATAGTATGGAAATGCTTCAGATTCTAATTCCAAGCCGATTGATAGGTGAAAGAGTCGATGCTGCTCTGGCTGAAATGTTACCAGACTTCTCTCGCTCAAAAATAACCCAGTGGATTAAGTCTGGTGACGCTTTGATTAACAAAAAAAGCTTTAAACCAAAAGATAAGGTTAAAGGAGATGAAATAGTTTTTTTGACTTTAAATCAAAAGAAAAATAATGATTGGGAGCCTGAGAAAATTCAATTAGATATTGTATTTGAAGACAATGATATTATTGTAATTAATAAGCAATATGGTCTTGTTACTCATCCAGGAGCAGGAAACTGGAGTGGAACTTTAGCAAATGCACTTTTGTATTATGATTCTAGTTTGTCTCTTCTAGATAGGGCTGGTATTGTTCATCGATTGGATAAGAATACTTCGGGTTTAATGGTTATTGCTAGAAATGAGAAATCCCAAAAATATTTAGTTGAGCAGCTTCAAAGCCATTCAGTTGAGAGAGAGTATTCTGCTTTAGTTTATGGACATATGATTGCAGGTGGATCAATTGATGAGCCCATTGGTAGAGATCCTAAAGATAGAATCAAACAAGCCATTTTAAGTAGTGGTAAAGAGGCATTAACGCACTATAGAATAATTGATCGATTTAAGAGCCATACTCATGTTAAAGCAATCTTGGAAACTGGCAGAACTCATCAAATACGTGTTCATTTATCTCATATTGGACATTCTTTGATTGGTGATCCAATGTATGGTGGAAGGGTTCGTTATCCAAAAAAAGCCGATGATGAGTTAAAGCAAGAGTTACTTAATTTTAAAAGACAAGCTCTTCATTCAAAAAAATTATCATTAATCCATCCTGATTCAGGAGAATTAATGTCATGGAAAGCCCCTCTCCCAGATGATATGATGAGGCTTTTAAATACATTGGCTAAATTTGATTCTACATAATTATGCATAGTTTAGATGAGTGAGATAATTTCTACAGAACATAAAATTACTTTTAACTCTAAGATTTTTAGAGGGGTGCTATATAAGGCTTTATAATTGTATGACTTTAAAAGTATTTTGAGCTAAATAATTAAACTAATAGCAAAAATTATATAATTATTAAGCTAATTAAAAAATTATGAATATAGTGAGTCACTTAGATTTATTTTTATAATGATAGATAATTAAATTAGGAGTTATAGTGAGTAAGTGCCTTGTATGTAATGATAATTTCAATCCCTTTGTAGATTTTGGGGACATGCCAATTGCAAATGCTTTCTCCTTGAAGGAAGAGTTGTTTAATGAATATACTTTTGCTATGAAAGTTGGTTTTTGTGAAAACTGCAATATGGTTCAGTTAGTTGAGCAGCCAGATAGAGAAAAAATGTTTCATGAAAACTATGCTTTTTTCTCTTCTACATCTAATTATATGATAAATCATTTTAATGACTTTGCTAGTTCAGTTATTTCCCTTCAGGGTCTAAATGAAAACTCATTTGTTTTAGAAGTTGGCTGTAATGATGGAATTATGTTACAAAGTTTTTTGTCAAATAAAATTCCTTGTCTTGGAATTGAACCGTCTCAAAATGTAGCAAATGTTGCTATAGAAAAAGGAATTGAAGTAATTACAGAATTTTTTGATCAGCCTCTAGCTCAGCATATTTTAAAAATGCATCAAAAAGCGGATGCAATACTCAGTGCAAATGTCATGTGTCATATTCCATACATTCATTCAATCTATGATGGCGTTAAGTTTCTCCTAAAGGATGATGGTGTTTTTATTTTTGAAGACCCATATCTAGGTGAAATTATTGAAAAAACATCATTTGATCAAATTTATGATGAACATGTTTTCCTATTTTCTGCATTATCAATTAGCTATATTGCAAATGCACATGATCTTGAATTAGTAGATGTAGAGCCTCAAATAACTCATGGTGGCTCCATGAGATATACAATTGCACATAAAGGGCTAAAAGAGGTATCTCAAAATGTTAATAGGTTAATTGAGCAAGAGAAAGCAATAGGACTTGATAATAAACATTCTTATATGAATTTTACTAAATGTGTTGATAAAATCAAGGATGATTTAATAAGTCTACTTACAAAGCTTAAAAATGAAGGAAAAAAGGTTGTAGCTTATGGAGCAACGTCAAAGAGTACAACTGTAACCAACTACTTTGGTATTACCCCCGATCTTGTTGATTGCATTTATGATACAACACCTATTAAACAAAATAAGTATTCACCTGGAGCCCATATTCCTGTTCTACCCTATAATCAATTTAGAGAAAGTAATCCAGATTACGTATTACTTTTTGCATGGAATCATGCAGAAGAAATTATGAAAAAAGAGAGTGATTATATGGGTAAAAAAAGGCATTGGATTACTTATATCCCAGACGTCAGGGTTATTTAAGTATGATACTTTGTTCAAATCCATCAGAACAATTTAAGAGCTATCAATCTGAAATTGAAGGAGCTGTAATTTCGGTAATGCGAAGTAACCGCTATATTTTGGGAAATGAGGTAGCTTGTCTTGAGAAAGAATTTGCTGATTATATTGGGACGAGTGCTGCGATAGGTGTTGCTAATGGAACAGATGCTATTGAGCTTGCTTTGAGGGCGTTAAATATTGGGATAGGTGATGAGGTCATTACTGTATCACATACCGCTGTTGCTACTGTAGCTGCTATTGAGTGCACTGGAGCAAAGGCTGTTCTAGTCGATATAGATCCTAAAACCTTTACTTTAAATCCTATCCAGCTTGAAGAATCCTTTACAAAAAAAACTAAAGCCATTATTGCAGTTCATTTATATGGACATGCAGCAGATTTAGATTCGATATTAACTTTTTGTAATTCTCATAAAATCTTTTTAATAGAGGATGTTTCTCAGGCCCATGGTGCGAAATATAATGGTAAGAGACTTGGAAGCTTTGGAGATTTTGGTTGCTTTAGTTGTTATCCTACTAAAAATTTAGGAGCGATTGGTGATGCTGGATTGGTTACAACAAATAGTGCAGACTTGGCTAAAAAAATTCTAATGCTTAGAGAGTATGGCTGGGATAACCGAACTAGTTTATATCCAGGAAGAAACTCAAG
>ENA-ORXF01001875-ORXF01001875.1-marine-metagenome-genome-assembly--contig:-NODE-1875-length-13144-cov-10.815566_pt1 | contig 13144 bp, 7 predicted proteins | sample MGYA00237864_ERZ511476 | MGnify/ENA primary metagenome ERZ511476 (study PRJEB26306, sample SAMN06343908) | marine metagenome | isolation source: coastal waters | place: Atlantic Ocean: West Antarctic... | reverse complement strand
GGTTCATCAGGAACTTCAGGTTCATCAGGTAATTCTGGTTCTTCAGGTTCATCCGGTACATCAGGTAACTCAGGTTCATCAGGAACATCAGGTAACTCAGGTTCTTCAGGAACAAGTGGTTCTTCAGGTAACTCAGGTTCAAGTGGTTCATCAGGAACTTCAGGTTCATCAGGTAATTCTGGTTCTTCAGGTTCATCCGGTACATCAGGTAACTCAGGTTCAAGTGGTTCTTCAGGTACATCAGGTACATCAGGTAATTCAGGTTCATCAGGTACAAGTGGTTCATCAGGTACCTCGGGTCTTAGTGGTGCTGTTGGAACATCAGGAACTTCAGGTTCATCAGGTACATCAGGTAATTCAGGTTCATCAGGTACATCAGGTAATTCAGGTTCTTCAGGTTCTTCAGGTAATACAGGAGCTGCAGGCTCTTCAGGCTCTTCAGGAACATCAGGTAATACAGGAGCTGCAGGTTCTTCAGGCTCATCAGGAACATCAGGTAACTCAGGTTCTTCAGGTTCATCTGGTAACTCGGGTTCAAGTGGTTCTTCAGGTACATCAGGACTAACAGGAGCTGCGGGTTCTTCAGGCTCATCAGGAACATCAGGTAACTCAGGTTCTTCAGGTTCTTCAGGTACATCAGGAACATCAGGTGATTCAGGTACTTCAGGTTCATCAGGAACAAGTGGTTCCTCAGGTGTATCAGGCTCTTCAGGTACTTCAGGTTCTTCAGGTAATTCTGGTTCATCAGGTACATCAGGTAACTCAGGTTCTTCAGGAACTTCAGGAGTTTCAGGTTCATCAGGAACAAGTGGTTCTGCAACTATTGCAAATTTAGGTAATAACAGAATTACCACATCAACGGGTACACAGGGTGCATTAAATGCAGAAGCTAATTTAACATTTGATGGTAATCAATTAACAGTAAATGGGTCAGGTAGCACACTTTTTGATATTAATGGGTCACAAGGTCAATTATTCTCAGTAACTGACGACTTAACAGGAACAGTATTTGCCGCATCTGATATTTCAGGTGTTCCAATTCTATCTGTAAGTGGTTCAGGTTTAACTATGATTGATGGGGATTTAAGAATACCTAATTTACCAACTGGTACTAGTACCAAGGTATTAACAGTAGATTCAAGTGGTAATGTAGAAACAAAAATTAATGCCGCATCAAGTGGTACATCAGGTAATTCTGGCTCATCAGGAACTTCAGGTACATCAGGTTCTTCAGGTAACTCAGGTACTTCAGGTTCTTCAGGTAATTCTGGTTCTTCAGGTTCATCAGGAACATCAGGTAACTCAGGTTCTTCAGGAACAAGTGGTTCTTCAGGTAACTCAGGTACTTCAGGTTCTTCAGGTAATTCTGGTTCATCAGGTACATCAGGTAACTCAGGTTCTTCAGGAACTTCAGGAACTTCAGGTAACTCAGGTTCCTCAGGAACAAGTGGTACGGCAACAATAACAAATTTAGGTGATGATAGAGTTACAACATCTACTGGTACACAAGGACAATTAAATGCCGAATCAGGAATGACATTTAATTCTAGCAACTTCCGTCTTAAAATAGGTAGTGGAGGTGGAACTACTGGAAATTTTTCCTCAGTTACCGGAGGTAATACTAATTGTATCGTTTCTACATGTTCTCATATAGGAGGAGGTAATTCTAATTGTGTTAAAGCTACACAAAACTATAGAAGTGTAATTGGTGGTGGTAGTTCTAATTGTATTTGCGTTACTGGTACTAATATAGGACATAATGCAACAATAGGTGGTGGTAACGGAAATAGAATAAGATCAGCAGCCTTTAGTTTTATAGGTGGTGGTAATAATAATAATGTAAATGGTACTGGTACGAGTTCATGCTCTGCTGTCATTGGTGGTGGTTCTACAAATACAATAAATTTTTCATGTTGTGGTGTTATAACTGGTGGATTTTCAAACGGAATCGGACAAGCATGTTTTACTTTTATAGGTGGAGGACGTAATAATTGTATTGATAGAGCTTGCCAGTCAGGTATTTTAGGTGGGTGCGGTAATAAGATTTGTACTGGCCACCATAAGTCTATGATTATAGGAAATAATCTAGTAACTTGTACTAGCTGTACAACGTATGTTAATAATTTACGTGTTAACGGTAATATATCAAAATCCGGTGGTTCATTTTCTATAGATCACCCTAACCCTGCAAAGACAAAAACCCACAGACTAGTCCATGGTTTTGTTGAATCTGCAACTGCTGGAGATAACATATATAGGTTTGTAGTTGAAATTAAAAATTTAAAAGCAATAATTAAACTACCAGATTATTATAAATATTTAAACGAAGACGATCAAATTTGGGTTAACAGTAAAGACCATTTTGGTATGGCGTATGGTAAAATAAATAAAAAACAATCTGAACTAACTATATTTTCTAATAAAGATGGGTTTTATAACGTATTATTAATAGGTACTAGAAAAGATGAATATGTTAAGAAATATTGGAATGGTGTAGAGCCTTTAAAATCAAAAGGTGAATTAGCTGCAGATAAAGAAGAAAGACTAGGAACATCTGAATAGTTATTGTACATTAATGGGATGAAATTATGTATAATCACAAATCATCTTAATAATAATTATATAAATGATTCATTAATCCATGACCGGTTAATTACAACTCTAGGCCTAACACCTAAAGATGTATTTAACCCGTCAGACCCCAATAGTGCATATCAGGTTAATAAGGAATATACTCATGCTTTAATACTTTTAGATTATAGAGCTTCTAGTTTACACATACAAAAAACCTACTTATCAGAAATTAAAATCCCAAGGGTTTTTATAGTTGATAGTGTGCCACAAGTACATAAGGACCTAGATACCTTTTTTTCTAATAATATATTACAAATAACAAATTCCCATTTATCTATTCTACCTAAAGACCAACAGTTTTTTCTATATAATGAATACGCTGATGCCTTAATTTTTTACAACCAAGGAGACATTAAGGTATTTGATTCATTTTACCCCTTAACTAGACCCATTCCTATAATTGTAATCCCCCCCTCTTTAGGTAATAAAGATGACATCCAAGTAAATTTTAATACCTTTCTTCCCAATAAAAATATAGGGTTTAATGGTAGTCCTTCTTTTGGTAATGGTTTATTTAATGCCTCAACTACTTTATCACATATACCAACATATAGTTTAAATATATATGGCAATCACGGTAGAGCTGACATCCCAAATGAAATATTAATGAACTATATGACTGATCTTAATTCTAACGTTAAACATTGGGGTATACTAAAAAACCAATTAAAGTTTTTTCAAGAAAATCACATATATTACGGTGCTTCACAGTACGATTCTTTTAATTATTTTACTTTTACAAGCATATTAAATGGTATGGTACCTCTATTATCATCACAATCAAAATCCTCAGAATTCTTCCCAGATTACCCCTTTATAGTTGATATAAATTCAGAAAAACAAATACCAAATATGGTATTAAAAATTTCTAATACTCCTGATTATCAATTAAAGGATATTTTAAACACTGCTGTAAATAAACTAAAACATTTAAATTACCAAAATTCTCAAGAACAATACTATAACTTTTTAAATTCCTTATAATATGAACCAAAAACTTTCCACTTTAGGTTTTGATAAAATATATGTTATAAACTTAAAAAAAAGATCAGATAGAAAGAAAAAATTAAAAAAAGACTTCCCTGGTGTAGATTTTACGTTTATTGAAGCTATAGATGGGGATGAACTTGATTTAGACACATTAATAAAAAATAAAACTATAAACTCCTCTTTTTATGACCCTGCTGGGTTACTTACTATGGGAATATTAGCTTGTGCCCTATCACATATGAAAGCATGGAACCAGGCTTTATCAGACGATGTAGAAAATGCTTTATTTTTAGAAGATGATGTTTTTTTAATTGATCCCTGTGTAAAAGATAAACAATATACCCCTCTATATAAAAGTATTATAGATGAGATAAATGGGTTAGATTGGGATATAATACAGTTAGGTAAACAAAAACAACACAATATGGGGATTAATATAGGAAATCATTTAATCATCCCTCGCAAGGGGTCTAATTTTAATGGCGCCCATTCATATGTTGTAAAAAAAGAAACAATAAAGTTCCTATTAAATAATGTCTTACCCATTAAATATGCAGCAGATGTTTATTTAGATCAAATATCGCACCCCCTTAATAATTTTACATTAAAAACTAGTTTATTTAGACAACACTCGGATATGGGAGATGCTACTTTCTCAGATTCAGATACCTACTTTAATAAATATAGAGAAGGTGGGGGTAATGTTGGTATTTCATTTGATCAAGAGGGTAATGTTTTAAATAAAAAAATAGCACATTATGTGAAACACCCTAAAGATTTACTTTATGGGTATCCAGAAATGGTACTAACTCCTCCTAAATTTAGCAAACAACTTATAACCTATCCTAATCAAGTTAATACCCGTCTATTTAGTATAATGGATATGTTAAAAATATTAGAACATAATTTAAAACCAAATTCTAAAATGGTTGAAATAAATAGCCACTTAGGTGAAGCTACTTTCTTTTTTGGTTGTAGTGGGTTATTTTCTAACATTTATGCCATTGACCCCCTTAAAGGAGAGGATAAATTCAATATAGATAATGGCATAACCTGGGAAGATGTTAAATCAGGCTTCCATTGTAGTACCTACTTATACAAAAATATAAACCACATACAAAATTACCCTAAAGATGTTGTTAATTCATTTAAGGATATTTCTTTCTTATATATAAATAATAGAAAAAAAGAGGATATAACTGATCTTATAAAAATATACAGTACTATCCTAAACCCATCAGCATATATAGGAGGAAGTAATATTGAAGATAAACTATTAGGGTCAACCGTATTCAAAGATGGTAGTTGGTTGGCTAAAACAGAAAATACATATTTATAATAAAATAAAATATAATGACACATACCTGGAAAATTACAGAAGCAGAAAGATTAACATCTAATGGAGTAGTAACAAATGTGAATTTTAACTGCACCTCAGAACACAACGAAATTGAGTATATTTATTTTGGAGAATTAACCCTGGGTTCAGTTGATGTCTCTTCCTCAGATTTTGTAGTTTATAGTGAATTAACTCAAGATTTAATTTTATCTTGGGTATTTGAAAACTTTAACCAAACCGATATAGAAACTCAAAACTCATCTTCTATAAATGAGGACCATAAATTCCTAGCTACTCAAATCCCAACTAGTAATGGTCTTCCTTGGGAAGAAAATTAGGATTATTTAATTTTATTTTGTATATTAGGGTTTTAATTAAATTTAGTTATAAATGAACATCATATTTCAAATAGAAGGTGGTCTTGGTAAATCTATCATGGCTACCGCAATAGTAAAAGTAATAAAAAAACGTTATAAAAATGCTAATTTAATAATAGTAACTGCTTTCCCTGATGTATTTCTAAATAACCCAAATGTTTTTGAGGTACATTCTATAGACCAAATAAACGGTTTATATCTTAGCCGTATTAAAGATCAAAAATGTAAGGTATTTGCTGCTGACCCTTATAAAGATAGTGATTTTATTACTGAAGCACCTACACACCTACTTAAAACATGGTGTAAAATTTATGGTTTAAGCTATAATGGCGAACAACCCCAAATATACTTAACCCAGCCTGAAAAAGATTACTTTACCCCCTTCTACCAAACAGATAAACCTATCCTAGTTATACACCCCAATGGAGGACCAGAAGGTTTAGGGTATCAATATTCATGGACACGAGATATCCCAACATTTAATATAAAAGAAATAATAGAACATTACAAATCATCCCATACTATAATCCACATTAAAAGGGAGGATCAAATAGTATATGAAGATACCTTACAGGCTTTAGATGGATTTAGAAGTATAGCTATATTACTCCAACTATCAGATAAAAGACTATTAATAGACTCCTTTTCACAACATATGGCTGCGTCCTTAAATTTAAAATCTACGGTATGTTGGGTATCAACAAAACCTGAGGTGTTTGGTTATAAATTACATAATAACATAAAAGCAGAATCTTTTACTAAGGAACCAGATTTAACTTCTGCTGTGTATAACCCATTCCATTTAGCACAAGACATTCACTCTATACCTTATAATGATTTAAGTGAGGTATTTGCTACTAAAAATATTATACATTCTCTTAATAACTAAAAATGCAAGAAACCAATACTAAAATTTATGGTCATAGTAGTTATATAGGGACTACAGGGTATAATAATCATACTAGAGATTTTTTTAGAGAACTCTCAAAAATTTACGAATTTAAAGTTAGAAATTTTACTGTGCCTATTAACTGGCATGGTATGGAGGATGAACCCTTTAATGACGAATATTATTTAAATGAGGGGGATAAAAAATTATTAACTAATCAAACCCTTATGAATTCAGATAATGGGAATGAACTAGTAGATTATGATATATACCAAAACCATCCTAATAATTTTAACCACAATTTAAATATAGTTTTAGCCGAAGTAAATCATTATTACTTCTATCAACAATACCAGGGTCCTAAAATTGCATTCACTGTTTGGGAAACAACTCGATACCCAAAAAGTTTCTTTAATGCCCTAAATGAATTTAACCAAGTATGGGTTCCATCAAAGTGGCAACGAGAATGTTCTATAGAACAAGGGATGGATCCAAATAAAATAAAAGTAGTTCCTGAAGCAGTAGATGGAAATACCTTTTTCCCTAATGAAAAAGTTTCCTTACCCGAATACGAAGATAATAGATTTAAATTTGTAATATTTGGTAGGTGGGATTTTAGAAAATCAACAAAAGAATTAATCGAATCATTCCTTCAGGAATTTGGTAAAGACGAACCAGTAGACTTAGTACTTTCTATTGACAACCAGTATGCTAGCGACGGTTTTAAAACTACAGAAGAAAGACTAGAACATTATAATTTAATGGATTCTAGAATAAAGATAAAACATTTTCCTACTAGGGAAGAATATATAAAATACTTACAAAAAGGTCATGTGTTTTTATCTTGTGCTCGTTCCGAAGGTTGGAATCTTCCTTTAATTGAAGCTATGGCGTGTGGTACTCCTTCAATATATTCTAACTGTAGTGCCCAACTAGAATTTGCTGTAGGTAAGGGCTTACCTGTAAGAATAAAAGACACAATACCTGCAGTTTCAGGTGAATATAGTACTTATTCTCAATCAGAAATGCCTGGGAATTTTTATGTACCTGATTATGAGCATTTAAAAGAAATAATGAGGGATGCCTATGAAAATTATGATTATCATAAAAAACAGGCATTAAAGGAATCAATTTTAATCAGAAATGAATTTACTTGGAAAAAAGCGGCTCAGATTGCGTACAACGAAATAGAGGATCTGATGGTTAATCTCCCAAAAAATAAAATAGAAATTAGTTTTAATCTTGGCCCTAAAGTAGAAATTAAAGGGGCAGTTGATAAAGAGTATTTTGTAGAATTTATAGATAGTTCAACAAATATGGTTTTACATAGTGCTACTATTAATAATAATATGTGGACTAAATGTAATAAATCATACCACATCCCTTGGATAATAAAATTAGATGGTGAAATAATCCATAATTTTAATTTAAAAGGCAAAACCGTTAGAATATCTTTAGATTCTAAATCTTTAGGAGATACTTTAGCCTGGGCACCTCAAGTTGTAGAATTTAAAAATAAATACGAATGTGAGGTAATAGCTAGTACCTTTAACAATAAGTGGTTTGAAGGTTTAGAAGCATATAAAGATATAACTTTTGTATCTCCGAATTCAAATTCTCAATCTTATGCCCATTTCCACATAGGGTGGTTTAAAGACAAAAACGGTAATTGGGATAATAACATAAATAATCCAACACCCCCAAATACTATACCTTTAATACAAACAGCAACCGATATTTTAAGACTTCCATTTTCTCCTATAAATCATGGTATATCTTTTACCCCAAAAAAACGACCAATTAAAGATAAATACATATGTATAGGTCCTCAAGCAACAGCGGGATTAAAAGAATGGCCCCATTCTTCATGGGTTCAGTTAACAAAACTCCTCCAATCTAAGGGGTATAAAGTAGTAAGTTTATCCCAATGTGGGTTTAATAATAGTAAAGTTATAGACAAAATAAACTTACCCTTTGATGAGTTATTTAATTATATCCATCACGCAGATTTATTTATAGGTTTAGGCTCTGGTTTATCTTGGATTAACTGGGCATTAGAAAAACACACCCTTATGATCAATAATTTTGTTCCTTTAGGATATGACGTACCTAATAATATAACAAAAATAGAAAATCATGACGTTTGTAATAACTGTTGGGTTAGTAAAGAATACACTTTTGATCCCGGAGATTGGGATTGGTGTCCTGTAAATAAAGGTACAAAAGACCAACATATATGCCAAAAATCAATTAAAGCAAAACAAGTTTTTAAAGAAGCTCTAAAAATTTTAGAGTCTAAAAAAAAAACTAAATTTGCATGGATAACCGGAGGTGATAAGGCTTACCTGTCTATGATAGAAGTATTAGCTAAAAGCCTACTACTACACTCAGAACATAAACTTATAGTATATGGTTTTAATTGTGATTCCAATATTAACTTACCTAATGTTATTAATAGGAGAATTGATTTCCCCCCTAAAGTATCAACCCTCCTTTCACATGAAGACCCAGATTTAATTAATAAAGACTACTCTATTTATTTTGCTAAATTCTTAGCTTCTTTAGATTCCTTAAACGAGGATTTTGAAAAATTTGCCTGGGTTGATGGGGATGCCTTTGTTACTGAACATATAGATACATCATTACAATACTTACCAGGTTTAAAGGATTATCCTTTATTTATGAAGTACTTCCACGCAGACATTAATCAATGGAGGTATTATAACGATACAAAATTAGAAGGAAAATATGGTAATGAATTATCTTCTATTAAGGGTATAAAAAGAAACCCGAATAATAAATTAATAGCTACTGGTTTTTACTTTTATGATGTTAAAAGTATATCTTTTTTTAAAAAATGCTTAAAATGGAATAAAGATTTAAACACCCACAGTATTAAAGATTATGTAGATGACAATGCTTTTTCTGAGGAAAGAGTAGCTAATAACATATTATGGGAAGAAAATAAAACTCTAGATTTACCCATTACTTGGAATAATTATTATAGCTCAAAAGATGAGACATTAGTTGATTCCTATTTCTTAAAACAAGGATTTGATGTAATGTATGATAAATTAACATTACAGCCCTATTTTATACATGGGCCTGACCCCTCTGTACAACCAAAAGATTCAAATACTCTACTAAAGGCATTTAAAGAATATAATACTACCAAATTAATGATAGTAGCACACCCGGATGATGAGTTAATATTCGGCGGAGCAGAATTAATTAAACATGGACCCGAATATAGAGTAGTCTGCCTTACTAATAACGCAAATGACATTAGAAAATCAGAATTTAAATCCGTAATGGAAAAACTTAATGTTGGTTCTTGGGAAATGTTAGATTATGAAGATACTTTAGAACCTACAGAAAAATATGATCTAAGTCATATACTTAATTTTAAATCCTGGGAAAAAATAGTTACCCATAACCCTATAGGTGAATATGGTCACCCACAACATAAATTAGTATTTGATACTGTACTTAATTTTACTAATGATTTTTATGTATTTGGTAAATCTATGCAAAAATTAGACCAAAATACCTTGGATATTAAAAATAATCTACTTACATTATACGCATCGGAAGAACCCATTATAAGCCAATTATTAACTAATAATGGGGGTTGGTTTAAAAGTAATAATCCTTTTACTAACTATATTGAACACGAGTGTATTGAAAAGTACGATATTAATAAAAATAAAGATAACTATATAGAGTGTTATGGAAAATAAACAACGATGTTTTTTAGTTACTGCCTACTGTAATACTCCTGTAAAACAAAAGGCATTAAATGATACTTTAAGAAATCTTAAAAAATATAACACGGATATTATTTTATTTTCCCATTACCCAATTGAAAAAGAGGTTTATGATTTAACTGAATATTCTATATATGATTATAGTAACCCAATATACGAAAATGACGGTGCCCGTTCTATGGTAAATTGGAGTAAAAAAATAATTAATAATATACCCTTTAAGTTTAACACTCATGCACTTGATTATGGATATGCTGCTGCTCAACAAATTAAAAGAGGTTTATTATTTGCTCATGAATTAGGTTATGAAGAAGCATTTGTATTAAACTATGATTTAGAGGTATATGATAAGATGGTAGATGATTTTGATGAACTTATATCAAAACATGATAGTGTCCTTCCTATGTTTGGGAGTTCTAAAGGAATGTATATGGCCTGGTTTGCTTTAAAGATAAAACCCTTCCTTAATAACTTAAAATCAATATCTAAAGAAGATTATATGAAATTTATAGGGGAGGGAATTGTTGAGGAATACCTGTACTCTAAACTAAAAGGAAAAAATAGTAAATCTATCCCTAGATTAGAATGGGAAGGCCCAGACCCCTTAAACGGAATAATAAAAACCACTATTGTAATGGAGGGAAATGTTACTGATAGGTTTAAAGGGGAGGGTTATGAATGGTTTATAGGACATGAAGTTCTTTATATAAGGGGGGAAAGAAAAGACACAAATAAACAACTATTAACCTTGTGGAATATTAATACAGATTTAGATATTGAAATTTGGATTGAAAAGAAATTATTTCTCAAATCTACTATACCCAAGGAATCTACATATCATATAACCCAGTTACCTATAAACCATTCTCAATTTATAAAAGATCATAAGTTTATAAAAATTGTTATTAATGGTTGGGAAATCCCAACTAACTTACTTACATTAAACCTAATATCATCAATAGAAATAGGATTTTATGAATAATAATTTAGCTTGTATATTAAGTCATTGCGACAATAATGAAAAACTAATCGCCTTAGAAAACAATATTAAAACCCTAAAAGAATGTGGGTTTGATGTGTTGTTAGCATCACATATCCCATTATGTGAAAAAATAACCTCCTCCGTAAATTATTTTATTTATGATAAAAGTAACCCTATACTACAATTCCCGGAAAAAGCCTTAGTATATTGGAAATCTATCCTTATTGGCGATACCTTTACTAGTTTAGATGAATTACTCCCGGATTATGGTTTTACCCCCTATAATCAAATAAAAAAAATAGGTGCCTTTTGTAAAGAATTAGAATATGATAATTTTACATTTATTAATTATGATATTAAAATAACCCCTAATATGATTGAAGAATTTTCAAACATTAAAGGTAATATAGTAAGTAAGGTTAAATGGGAAAAAGACTATAATGAATATTCTCCATCCCTACTTTTATTCTCTCTTACTAGAGAAGATTTTTATAAAATCACCTCCTCCATAGATAGGAAGGACTATATTGCCAAAACTAACTTTTTGATATCAGGGGATACAACCCCACCTGAAGCCTATTTAAAATATTTATTAAAAGATATTGAATACAATGTATATAAAGAAGTTGTAAAGGATACTTTAGATTTTAATTTCATGAAAGATACCCATTTATGGGATTTTAATACAGAAAATGTCTATTTTAGTTTGTTTTTTGATAAAAGTTTTATTATATTATATGGGTTAATGGGAAATATAAAATTTAACATTGATGGTGAAGACATAATGATTAACAAAAATACTAAACTTAAAAAACCAATGACTTCCTTTAGCTATTATGATTCCAATAATAAACTAGTAAATATAAATCATCTGTTAATTACGGATAGACCAACTGCGATATCTTATTAATAATAAAAAATTATGACTAAAAGGAATAAATGTGCGTGTTGTAGTGGGAAGAAGTTTAATACCTTGTATGACTTTGGAGAAATACCCTTAGCTGGTAGTTTCCCATTGGAACAAGATAAAGATAAAATTACACGCTATCCCCTAGCTATTATAACATGCTCTAATTGTAAATTAGTACAAACAGATACCTTAATAGAACCTGAGGTTTTATTTAAAGACTATAGGTATGTTTCCTCTGTCGGTATGCAAAAACATTTTAATCAATATGCAGATTGGTTAATAAATGAAGAAAACATCACCCCAGATTCACAAATATTAGAATTTGGGTGCAATGATGGTCCTTTATTAGATGCCCTAAATCAAAAAGGAATACGTAATACTATAGGAATTGATCCTGCTACTAATATAGTAAAGTTAGGTAGAAAAAAAGGATTAAATCTAATTAATGATTTTTTTAATTATGATTTTGTTAATAACCTTAATTGGGATAATAAATTTGATTACATTCTAGCAAGTAATACCTTTGCACATATCACAGACATAAATTCAGTTGTAAAAGCAGTTGAGTTTTCTTTAAAAGAAGACGGTAAATTTATATTTGAGGTACAATATTTAGTTGATTTAGTAGATAAATTCCAATTTGATTTTATGTATCATGAACATTTATATTACTATACTTTAACTAGCTTAAAACATTTATTAGCAAACCATGGATTAACAATAATTGATTTTACCAGAATTCCCATACATTCCGGATCTATTAGGGTAACAGCAACTAAGGATAAATCATTAATACCTAGTAAAAAAATTGAAGAGTTAATAGAATCTGAAAAGGATTATCATAGTTTGTGTAATTTTACTTCATCCATTGAAAAATCCCTAAGTGAATTAAAACAATTCCTAAAAGATAATAATGATAAAAAAATAATAGGGTATGGTGCCTCAGGTAGAGCTAATACTGTAATAGGAACATTAGACCTAGATAGTAACGATATTAAATATATAATAGATGAATCCCCAGAAAGATATAATCGATTTACATCTAATGGAAAAATTAAAATATTACCACCTGAATCAATTGAGGAAGATGTTGATTACATCTTAATTTTTGCCTGGAATTTTTCTCTTGATATGCCTGCTAATTTGATGCTACTGGAAATATTTAGCATTAGAAAAATCAATTTAGCCATCAAAACTACTGAAAATATAAGCGTTATCTTCCAGCTAGCAATAAGCATTAAGATATATAAGAAAAT
>ENA-ORXF01001873-ORXF01001873.1-marine-metagenome-genome-assembly--contig:-NODE-1873-length-13149-cov-4.648715_pt1 | contig 13149 bp, 1 predicted proteins | sample MGYA00237864_ERZ511476 | MGnify/ENA primary metagenome ERZ511476 (study PRJEB26306, sample SAMN06343908) | marine metagenome | isolation source: coastal waters | place: Atlantic Ocean: West Antarctic... | reverse complement strand
AGCGTTCATCTTTAAGAAACTCCCTCAAATCAATGGGGGAAACAGGACTAGATGTTGCCAACATATCCTTCGCCTTAGCCGGTCACCCAGAAATCTCCGCAGCAGCGGGGCTCGCTAAAACTGCACACGCGCACAGAGAAAAGACAAAAAGTAAAGGTGATACATCACCAGAAAGTGACACACCATCGCCACCTAGTAACCGAAAAGTGATAAATCCGATGAATGTAAAAGATACTAAAGGTGGTGGTTACAGGCGAACTAAGAAAAGGAAATATAAAAAGACAGGAGGCGGGCTCTGTGTTCAGGCGCAGAGGTAGAGTCATCTGGCGTGTGTGTCGACCTCACTAAACCCGCTGGTCCCGCAAGCTGTGACGTGTCGGCCGAGCCACCGTCGCAGGGGGCCAGAGGATCCATGACAGTGAGCGTCTGGCGAGCCTGGCTATGCGTTGTCACGGTCAGTGTCCCACGGGCAGTTCCCGGAAAGTCGTCATCGCCGGAGCGGGCAGCGTCATCGGTCAAAGCATATCTACAGGAGGTAAGAAAATCCGAGAGATTCCAGGGCGATAATACCACCGGCCTCGGGATCCGGCGCCAGTTGCACGACCCTGGGATCCTCACCTGGCAGGCGTTCATGACTGCTCCAGTCTACCACATTCCAGTTTCCAGCAGTTCCGCCATAAGCAAGACTCGGGCGAGTCGGATGGTGCGATGTCGCTGTTAGCGTCCCACAGGTAACTTCAGCTGATTCTGGTTCTTGATTACAATTCCTGGATTCCAAGGTGTCTCGCACCGGTGATGTACTTACGGTACCTGCAGGTCTGTCAGTCTGTGGCGTGACCTGGACGAAACTGCCAGAGAGGGTAAGAAGGTCTGTGAGATTCTGCATATCCGTGCTACCACTTCCCACTGGATTGGGTACCAGGCGCCCATGTCCGGAACCTGCGCTAGGGCCGCCCACAGCTCGAGTGACATCGGAACTTGCTGTCCGCACTGTACATTCTACACAATTGACACTCAGTCGAGCCTCTTTGTGAGCCGACTCTGGCAGCGATCCACAGCCAACTCCGATCGAGGCAGTCGCCGTGCCCCGTTTCCCTAAACTGTGGTCACTATGCGACGTACGGGTCCGTGCTTGTACAGTCGGATCCGCGGCTACAGACTCTTGGATGTTGACAGCCAGATACCCCGACCCTAGACCCTCGGGGTTGGCAACGGGTGTAAGCTCGGTGTCTCTGGTGTGAAGCCAAGAGGTGGCAGTGTGCGCTGCTTGTAGGGGCACGGTGCCGATCCAGTGCATTTTGTGAGTCAAGTTCATGTGGGCAATCACCATGGTGTCAAAAGCAGAAGGATTGAACGCCAGGTCTTGTGTATTGACGCTGGAGAGGATCCTGATGTGTATCTGGAGCATCAGAGCCATTGCATGCACGTCAGTATCGTCCGCTTGGTTACCCTGTGTTCGTGTTTGACGGATCCGTGTGTTCCAACTATCTTGCGTCGTCATAGGCTCCGTCATTCTCGGACTAACCAGGGCTTTGTTTTGCGGATAGGAGTACCAAGTCCCAAGGTATTTTCGCATTTGGGCCATTGTTGTCGGGATCCCACGAGCTGTTTGGAAGTGAGCTGCGATGACGTACAAACAGTCATGGTCCCCAGCAGATGGGTGATCAAAGAGTTGTCTGTTCTCGCCTCGCGCACGGGCTGCCAGTAGGCAGCGCTGTGCACGTACTTGAGCTGCTTGCTCCAGCAGGGTGCGGTGTGCGTGTGCTGGATCTGTTGGTGCACTGTGCAGGCGAGGGCAGCTGGCGGTACCCGCTTGAAGGCTGTCGCCATGACCTAGCTGTTGCTGAGCATCCACTGTGCGGTGATCCGGCATGGCCCTTGTGGCGGTGAAGCAGCCATCAGGAGGTGCAGGATCACAACTTTGTTTTCCAAGAGCTTTTGCGGACAAACACTGAGGTCCGAGGTCGGGAGTAGACAATGGGACGCGACTGGCGGCAGCGGGATGACTATGTGTCAACACTGTTGGCCGTGCCGTACCTACAGTGTATGGTCGATGAGGTGGCGCAAATGCCGCAGTAGAATTTTGGAGGTCAAGGGTAATGGCAGGGGCAGAGATCTGTGAGATACTCCGTTTGCTAATAGGCGGAGGTGGGGGTCTACTCAGCCAAGTGTCATGATCAGGCGGTGTACCCTTATGTACGGGGGAGAACATATGAGCAAGGATGATGTCTCCGGTCCAACATGAAGATTGGGATAGCGGACGAGGGTGCGGGGCGCGAGGTGGTCCGCTGTGATCATCGGATATCGGTCTGTAACATCGGGCGCCGACGCGTATCCAGGATTCGTGTTTGGGGGCTGCGAGTTTGCAAGAGCTATATTCTGTGCCTGTGACTGTGAGTTGCGGCCGTGATGCGATGAGTGAACCCAGTTGAGGATGAATTATCTGTTCTCCACCTGATGGTACCTTAAATCCTAAGAAAACCCAGGATTGGCCGGTCGGTTTACCCCGTGCCGCTAGAATTGTTTTCATGCACATCTCTCGGGTAGGAATCTGGATTTTGCCCTCCGCTGTAGTTCCAGTAACGTCAGCGACCCACCCCCCATTGATTGCAGATCGTCGGACATTACTGATAGTACACAAGGTCGTGATCGGTGTTCCTATCACTGATTTCATAGTCAAATCAAATCGGCGTCGGTTCTCACTAAATTCAACCTCTACCATGGACCCGTGTATATTGGTCAGTTCACCGTATTCAGGTAAGAACTGACTAATTGGGGCATGGCATGGGTCTTGCACTGTCTGCATGAGGGATCCTACTTGGAGCGAGGATGCATCCGATATCACTGATATCCACACATGCTGACCATTGAGGTACCCATATTGCGTCAGACACATGTCAAGACGAGGTAGTAGACAGTGATCTGAGGGAACCAAGATTCGTTCTTTGTCACAGTTGCCAGCCACCACTCTCATTTCGCACAGGATGCGAGCCTTCAGACTGAGCGCAGACGAATTTGGGTCATTTGCAGGTCGGTGGTCTCGAGATGATTTGAGAGAAGCGTCGAGGGTTTCAGGTTCTGGAGGCTTGAACCGTTGCGTGCTTTTTCTTTGACGGGGGGTCATGACCTGTGCAGGCAGTGTGGTGTCAGGACGCGTGGCGTCGGGGGGAGATGAGGTGGACTGTGTGTCCGAGGGTAGTAGATGTGGACTGTCGTCGGGCACTGTTGTCGTGGGTGCAGGTTGTGGACAGGTACGTTTGTCGAGCAGGTCGGGAATCGTCTTGATAGCACACCCGAAACACAGGTGAGCGCCGTCTCGCTTGATCATCTTGGTATCGCCCTTCTGAGCATCGTGAAGACCTTGTCCTGACCATACTTTTGCAATTGCTTCATGTCGAGCCTGCAGCAAATTTTCAAGTAACACCGTGGACTCAGGTCCTGTGGCCAGTTGAATATGGAAAAACACGGTAGCTTGCGTGTGACACAGTGGGCACTGGTGGGGTGCGGCGTGTTGCACAGTTGCTTTGTCGTCCGAGGCAAGGCCTAGTTGTCGCCAGAACTCACCTACTCGCATTTTTCGAGTGCGGGTGAGGGCGGAGATTATGGTGAGTTGTGTCATAAGGCATGCTGTGACAATGAAGGATACTGAGCGAGCTGTACATCCCAGTGCAGATAAGAAGTCTTGGAGTGCAGTGGGAACGATGCCATCCGGGATCGGCATGTCCAATTTGTTTCGGCCTACCAGGTTGTGGAGATCGTTGGCCGCTTTCTGCAATGCTGCAGTGTTACCAGAGCGGACAGAGTGAGTTGGTAGTTCCATGTGTTCGAGAGTACTTGGTTGCCATCCAGCAATTTTCCACGGTAAACAGAAGTCGAAGGCGCTACACGAGATTTGTGCCTGCCAGTTCAAGGCGGATCTGGAGTTATCAAGTGAGTACCAGATTGCCCTATCGTCGCGAACATCACCGACCCCGCCACATCCCCCCAAGATGTAAGCAAGTTCCCGAATTTGGATGGCACTGACATCAGATACCTGTTTACCTATATCAAAACACCAGAGGTGGCTACCACATGGGTCAGTGTTGCGTGTGGACCGTGACTTGTCAGGTCGTGGTGAACTGATATCACGGTCCTCACTCAGCGACCAATAATCTTGTCCACCCACAGTATTCTCGTCCCCTCCAAGGACACCTGCCGGAATCCGTGCCCGCATTTTTCCACCAAGTTTTTCGAGACGCCTTGTTATAGCCAGTCCCTTTTTGTTGTCATCCGAATCTTGTAGGAGAACAACTACTCGACTTCCAGATTGAACTGTGGCATTTATTTTTCCCCACACCCAGTTCAGGGTCGTCGTGTCCGCAGTTTGCCGTATTGACAAGAAGCAGGAGTGAGGCCATGGTTTGGACCCGTCACAGGTACTTGATGGGCCGTGAGTGGATTCGGTAGACACTCCCCACGCTGGAGCGTCTGGTTGGTCGGCATTCAGGTTGCTCCACGCTTGACCGATCACGCCTGGTGGTCGGGCGAAGATGCTAGTCACGGTCAAGGCGGTTGTCAGACATTCACCCTCGATCAGGAATGTGTCCCGTACCCAACGTTTGATTTCCGGTGGGCAAGCCATAGCCACGTCAAACAGGCAATCATTGTGAGCGCTTCCTTGGATGGCCTCTAGCAGGACATCGTAAGTTTGACGGGCAAATACTTGAGGTTGAGGTCCCTGCCACAAGTCGGCCAACACACGAGCTCGAGTCGGTGAGATAGAGGACCTGTGTTTGTGGTGGTCTGGGGTCTGAAGATCCCATATGAGTCCAGTGCCGTCGGGGATTTCAGTACGTATGCCCCGGTCGGCCCACCAGGGAGCAGTTCGAGTCGCATCTTCGGAGGAAGGGTCAATTCGTCTCGTCGGGTCAAACCAAAAAGCTGGTCCAGCTGTTGCAAGGTCCTTGGACACTGCCTGGTACATCCGCAGGAATCCGTCCGCAGCCTGTGCACATTCGTGTCGCCAGTGATACCTGGATTCACGTCCCTCAGGACAGAAGGGGCAATCATCGGATCCTGCGGAGGCCATCACATTTTTGATAAACTTTGCGCCCTCGCAATGCGGAATCCTGGACAACTCCTTACTCGTGAGTCCACCTCGTCCCAACATGGACCGTACGGCCTCCTCGTGTAAGTGTGTGGGAAGCGACTTCCACAGGGCTTCAGTGCGGGTTGCGTCTACATCGCCTTGTGCTGCAAGGCGCAGAAACCTGGTACACTGTTTCCGCTGTCCTGGGGGCACACTAAGCTCATGTTGGAGCACGGCAGCTGCCAACACTGCTGCTGCACATTTACCCACCTCAGTGTACGGGTCGTTTAGCAAGGGTGCACCTCCCGACGTGAAATAGTGGGAGTTGTCTGGAGTCGGTTGGAAGGTCTGGTAGAAATCCATGTCATGACTTCGGCCTGACGCAGCTGTGAAGTCTGCAAGTCGGTCACAAGCATGATTCAGGCGTGCCAGGACACGACACGCTCCGTCTGTGGTACCGCGTTTTTTTCTGTCGTGGCAGGCCGGTTCCCAGGCCGGGGTAACATCAATGTGCCGCGTGTGCATTTCATCAAAGACTTCATCAATCGCCTGGAGAGTCCCGGCTTCAGGCGTCCTGACAAGTCTCCTAGCCAGCTTATGTCGTTGGCAACATTGCTCAATGGCCTGGCGGGCCCCGTCACTGTCCGTAGAGAGGAGGAGGGCGCACCCCGGTGGGATGTGGTCGATTTCCTCACGCAAGGCCAGCAGTATTGCCCGTTCCTCAGATGAAGTGCTTGATTCCATAGATCTTGCTCTTGACGGCATACGTTTTGCACCCGCAGATATGACTGCGCGGAAGACATTGGGCTCATCAGCGTCCAACAACACCCAGGCAGCCGACAGGCGGGGACGAGCTTCAGGTGCTATGTCATGTCGAGTTCCGACCGGTGCACTTCGCAAGTGCAGGTCACGTGCAAAGTCGCTGTCAAAGCTTAGGCCACACACGCATCCGTATGGCAGCGGCAGTCCTATCGTTTTTACCTCAGACCACGAGTCAGCATCTATATTATCAGAGCCCAGGTCAGCGACATCGGCAGTGTATGATTTGTCATCCAGCACTGTGTTGTTAATCCCCGCTCGGACTGCCTGGGTCGCAGGGTCACATACAATATTCGGAGCCCGTGCATCGTGAACGCCCAGCAGGCCCATCCAGTCATTATCCTGCAACCACTTGATTATGAGTGCCGTGTTCAAGGCTTGGCGGTCAGTGACGACTACTCGATGATGGTAGATCGTAGATGGTGCAGAGGCATAATCTGATCGCGTACGTTGTTCTTCATTTTGGACCAAGGGGGGTAAGTCAACTGGTCGCAGTAGACTAGCCACCATGTCCGGGCTGAAACACGCTCCGGGGGATCCACCAGCTGTCTTTAGAGCTCTGTCACAATTTATTTGCTTGTAGTGAGGCATTCGCTCCCGTTGTCGGGCTAACCCAGCGAGTATGGTCTGACAGAACGACTCTGGACACTTCAGGTGCTCGGGTGGCCCATTGATTTGCATACTGGAACCAGCTAGGTCAATTGAGAACGTTGGCCTGGGGTCATCATTGTCTGTGGCCTTTGCCATGATGGCCTTATTCACCGCCGTGACCGAGCCTGCACGGATGTCAGTTGATTTTTTAGAGATGCTGCACTTCACACCGGTTTTTGCACCTGTTTCCAGGGTATGCAGTGTCACTGGATTGTTGGTCTGGTCCCCTACTTGCAGTGACACGACTGGAAACAGTTTAACATCTTTGAATTGTGTCGTCTTCCATGACGTCGCGTGGAACAAGATCCACTCGCCCTTCTCAGCTGAGGTCGGAGGCTGGAACACCCAAACCAGTCTGTCAGCATCGGTTCTGGTGTTCAGTTCCGCAATTACTGCGCGGTCGTAGTCAATTTTTAGCTGTTTGGCCTTGAGCAGTATGTCATGAGCCACGTCTCTTGGTACAGGTTTGCTGGCAAGGATTCCGCGATCTTCGCCTTGTTGGTTGGAAGCATCTGTGGCTAAGACGATCGTCCTGCGAGGGACTGTCTTGTCGATTTCTGTCCCATCTATGTCCTTGTATTTTTGGATCCACCCGTCAAACAGTAGGGCACTCTGCACGTTATGTTTGCGGAGCTCGTCCCAGTCGGCCAACATCAGGGTATTGTCACAGTTGAGTAGGCGCGTGGGCAAGCTTAGTGATGCCATATTGAAGTATCCTAAGATGTGCGTTGTGCCTACTAATTCTTTGATCGAAATGATCAGTTCAAAATCACGTTGTGACCAATTATAGGCCGGGCAGTTGGTTCCCAGATGTAGTCTTCGTCCCTCGTCCGTACTGAGGTCGGTGACCTCAGCTCCTGCAGTCTCTCGGACTGCTCGCAGGTCAATCATTACAACGCCTCGTGATGCCGTGTTCCCCTGTCCATGGGCATATCGCATGGCAGTTGTCCTGTCTCGTGAGACATGAAAATGACAGTCGTCTTTGAGGGTAGATCGAACAGATTCAAGGATGGTGCATTGATTTTTTCCCTTTGGATGCACGCGCCCACTGGTGAACCAATTGGCCTCCTGTTTAGGGTTGAGGCCCATCCATACGATATCAGGATGGGTGAGAAGAGCCTGAGCCCTCGCTGCAGCTTCACTGGGATTGTGTGGCAGGGTTGTGTGCGTGACACTGTCTTCGTCCAATGCGATTGGAGGGTCGTGGGCGGTGCACGGTGGATGTCGAAGGGTAGTACGGCCTGGCACGGTCGTTTCGCTTCGCAGTTCCTCGAGCTTAGGAGGCAGTGGTCGACACAGTTGGCGTTGGGAAGGTTGGAAGGTATCGTAACGGATGAGTGGAGGCGGACATTGGGTTCCTATGTGGAGTTGGACTTCTGCCGTGTGGCGACAATAGTCCAATCGGCTACCCTTACCGTCTAACCCGGCAAAGAACGAGGATTCCCCGAGTACCGTGTGGAACGTTTCTCGCACAACGGGTGACGGATGAGCCAGGCCTGTCAGGATGTTAGTAGCAGCGTCTTGAGCAAGCCGGCGTCCAGGGTCTTCCATGCCCGCTCCTCCCAAATGGACTGGCGTTAAGAGGATGTCCGTCAGGATCTGGTGGTTTCCGAGACTTGAGGGAGGAGGGATCTTCAGCGCTTGGAGTCCAGCGTGGCCTACTGAATTTCTAAGATGCGTCATTGTTGAGTGATCGGGTGGCTCAGCACAGAGCATGTTCTTCATTCGTTGGTACATGATGGTGAGAGATGCATTGCACGTCAGACGGAACGATGGGTCAACGCGTGTCACAATTCTCCTGAACCCATCAGCTATTCCGCGGATTTTGGCCCGCTGTTTGACCCATGCGTAACACCCTCTCGGTGCGGCCATGTCGAACCATGCTCCCAGGTATCTAGTACTGGTTACTTCGGCGTCATGACCTTGCACTTCGCCGCACGCCACCGGCACCAAGGTAGTAGCCTGTTCACGCAGTAGGACACCGTCTGCAGAGAGTGCAGTGAGCCACAATACCGGAGACGGGATGAATGATTGGGCTTTTGGCGAGCACTGCAGGAGACTCTTTCCATGGTTGGTGCACACTCCCACAACTGCCAGGCTGATGGTCAGTGCTTCAGCGCCGGAGTTGGTTTGTGCGAGGAAGGTTTCAGCTTCGTCCACCGTGGAGGCGTGGCCCCCGTTGACCCCAGCGTCGTCGTCGGCGTAGTTGACCAGGCCCACTCGATATGTCGGTGGCGCAACTTGTGGATCAGTTGGTTGGCCTTGTGAGGCTTGTCGAGTGACAGACATGTTGTATCCTGGGAGGATACCATCAGCATACCTGTGGGCTGGTGCAGTTGCAAAGATGAAGAGAGCTGGGGACGAGTTGGCTCCCTGAGCAAGGCCACCCTCGAGCGTGATCTTTGTGTCTTGCTCCCCCAGGCCGTATGCTGTGTTTACGACTCGCGAGTGCCCACCAAGGTGTGCCAACAGCAGGCTCTCTACGTCAGCAGGCACAGCAAACGATTTGCACGCCATACTGATACCTCTGTGGGACACGGTGTCATATGCAGATGTAGCGTCGAGGAGGAACATGAATGCTGTATTGTCTGCGTTCCTGGCGTGGCGATGCACTGACGACACACACTCAATCGGCCAATCACAACTCCCGCCCGGGATGAATCCAAAGGCATTTGCTGGAATCAGGCCGTACTCCTGACAGACTTCCATGAGGCGCGTACCGACGGCTTTGTCTACTATTTTGAACAGTGCGTCCAGACAAGTGATGGGCCGGGCTCGTTTCAGGTCCTTTGGTAATGGTACAATGTCCCCCATTTTCAAGATGTCTGGTGCTTCTCCAGCGAAGATCAGTTCCGTGATGGCAAGCATCGGAATGAGTTCCTCATCACCGAGAGCGCATATTTCGTCTACTGTTGTTAGACGGCCTGTCTTCCCCTTTTTACAGGTGTTGGCATATTGGCGGAGCTCCGTGACATTTTGAAAAGGTTGAAAGATCCTGCGGAAGCTGGCGTCACGTTCTGGGCTTGGACGAGGTGCTTGGCTGAAACTGAGGCACATGGGTCCGGCATGTTTGTGTAACATTTCCTTGATCAACAGTGCTTCCATAGCAATGTTCATTCTCCAGGTGTCCATGACGTTCAGCAGAGTGTCGTGCAGCACCTTCCATTGGACCCTATTGTCTTCGGTCCACTGAGGAGCCTGTCTGATATCTGTCGGAAGCGTCGTGATTGATTCACTCAGAACCCGCATAGCAATCAACGGTTTTGGCACATTTACATCTGTACCGAGAGCTTTCGTGAAAGTTTCCATATGCTTCGACGACATACCACCTGGCGTTGCCAGAATAGTAAAAGCTTGTTTTACCTGGTCTGGTTGAAAGAAGTGCATTTCCGTACTGGCTTGATGCCGCAGTTTTTCACTCACCTGAGAGACTGTGTAGTGCCACTGTCCAGGTATCTGAGACGCGTTCATGTTGTTGGTAGACGCCAGTGATGCTACTGATGTAAGGCGAGCGGCATACGCTACTACGTGGTTGGTGACGTCAGCAGGCTTTCTACATTCTATCCCGGACTTTCCGCGCCAATCGTGTGATGTAGTGAACATACATTCGTGGAAGGCTGCCGTGGCAGCATAGGCCGAGTGTCCTACTCCCTTTTCAGACCCATGTTTTCCCACAATCCTCAAGATATGTTGTTCCAAACGGATCTTGTCGCATTCAGGCACGTCGTTCCCTTCTGCATCCACTGCAATGTTGAGTCCGTCAATCTTTCCGGCACTCTGGCGGCCTGTGAGTAACGAGGTATGCAGTGCCGTAAGCCGTTCTTTGGACTTGGCAGAGTGGACCTTTTGGGGGGATGTCGGACACAGGATGGTTTGTCGCACTACTACCATTTGATGGGTCGATGCCCATCCTACCAGTGACGCCATTGCTCCAGGTTGTCCTGGTGCACCGCGAGCCCACTGTTTCCACGTTTCGTGAGACTCAGGAATGGGAGGCAATGACATAGGGATCCCGCATTTGGTCAGTAGCAAACTGAATTCTGTCCGGTGACGCAGGGCTTCTTTAGATGCCCATGTGTCTGCAGTATACAGTTCCAGTTGTGCCCATTTCCGTAGTGCCTCGCCCACTTTCCCTGTGGAGATGACGGGGTTAGCGGGTTTTGGCCGTGTTGTAGGTTGAGGTCGGTGTTCTGGTGCGCTTGCTTGACTCATGCATTTTGAGGATGCTCGGAAGAAAGAATCTGCTCCAGAAGTAACTGACGATCGCATGTCAGAGAAATCCATGTCGAGAGCACCGTGCATGGCATCGCGCACTGTTCTATCGGCTCTGCGCAGCTGAAGACAGTGATTTGACTCCTCAAGGACGCCTGTAACATCAGGAATAGGCAAACAGCCCTCCTGTGACAGTGCGTGGTCGAGACTGTGGGATGTCACATGAATTGATGGTAGTTGCAAGAGATTCATTGCTCGGGCTAGGCTAGCCCAGGTTGATGGACTGGTCGACATAAAATCACTGGAAGCTGTTTTGAACGTCATGTCGTTCGACATGGTGTTTTGGAACTTCAGAGCTGAAGCGTCGTCCATCTTAACCCGTCTAGGTCGTTCGCACACCGAGATGGCTCGTACCATTGTCCCATTATCTCGGTCGTGTGACTTGTTCCCCCACTTGGCAAAATGGCGGCCCAGCGACATATTGGCCACCACGGCCCGATGGTCTCCGGACAGAGGTTCAAAGTGTCGTGACGTGGCATGTTGGATACCCTGTGCGCCGTGCGTCAATTTGCACATGGTCGTATTGACGTATATTGCATCAATTCGAGAACATGGTACGCCGTTCTGGATGAAGGAGAACGCCGGTTCTATCTCCCCCAGGAGTGCGCAGTCTTGAAACTGTAGGTCCTGTAGTAGTTTCCGCAGGCTGAAGGCGTTCTTGGCCTCGTCGTACTCTTGCATTGACCCGGCAAGTCGGTCGGCGTTTCGGCTTACTGTGTTGAAATCTCCAGCTACTATGATGCACTCCGCAGCGTACCTCCGGCACAGGCTGCGCACCGTGTGGTGGACATCCTCATTGATTTTACGTTTTGGAGCGGTGGACACAGGCGAGCTAACTCCGTAAACGGCCACTAGGTTCAGAAACGTGGTGTCAGTCATCTTAAATCGGATGTGCAGTACTCGTCCACTCTGGTAGTGATTTGTAGATATCAGTGTGTCGAACATCTCTGATTTCATGAGCACGAGAAGACCTCCAGAGGACGATCGTGTGACCGGGGATCCTGCCAGTATATGTTCCATAGTACTGACGGCTGTAGACGTTGGTGCTGAGTGAGCCCGGACTCGGCCGCCAGATGAGTGCTGGACAAATCGAGTCACATGGCGGGCTTGGTCTTCGTTCAAGTTTGCTTCTGGCACGATCAGAATGTCAACCAGACCGCTCGTCACCAGCGATGTGAGATAGGGCAGTCGGCACTTGTCTTTCATTTTGTCTGCATTGGGCCCCGGGTCTGTCCGTCCTCTCGAGTTTACGGTCATCACGATCATGCTTCCCTCTTTCCTACCCAGGATCCCCTTGTCTCCAATCCAGTCAAGTTTCGTATTAACGAATTTTGGTGACATGTTGTTGTTCCAGCCGGCGTTCAATTTGAGTGCCTTCTGATGCTCTGAACTGTTGCTATCTATCAATGTCATGAAGACAAGCGAATCTGGGCCGTCACCGTCATTTGTATGCATCGCGTGCACGTCCAGTATGTTCTCCAAGGTGTCGGAGACCTGTAGCGCAGGCGCGTCTTCCGGCATGCCTCGGTGTGCAGGTCCCGGAGAGTCAGACACCGTTCCGCCTCTCTTGATTCGATGTTGCCGTGAATGTGTACTGGATGTCACGCACATCTGCGTCGGGGAGGATTGGAGTTGCGGAGAGGTGTGATGGTTCATTCTGATTGCATGACACAGAGAACCAACGGCAGACAGAGTCGGGGCATGGCATTCACGGAGGGCTTGGAAGTGCTCGTGTTGGTAGAGGACACAGATTGGGTTGTCATACGGCGGACTCTCACTGTTACACCTCCTTTCGTCAGTCATAGTACTGTGTTTGTAGTATCCGTCTGGTGAAGTCGTCCAGGAATCCAGTACTTCAAGATACAAATTGTTGGACACTTGACCTATAAGTTCAACGGATTTTCCAAGCGTGGCAGCTGCTGCTCCCATTTCAAGCATAGATCCGTGCGTTCCGTCGAGTCTCATTTTACAGATGTAATCGTGACACTCTTCAGTGGATGCATGTGTTAAGTTTTTGAGACGGACGGTGACAGGATGCTCGTCGTGTTGCAAAGTATAGCGGATGTTCTCTAAGAATTCATGATGGTTTGATTCCAGCCAACCCTGTAAGCGATTACAGGTTTCTTCCCGCAGGGACCCAGCGGTGAACCGTCCTTCGGACAGTGTCGCCAAACTCGCGAACAGACAGTTACCCGTTTCATCATTGGGCACGCATTCGAAGAACCGTGTCTGTTCCATCAATCCCAACTTACAGTCAGGCGGTGTCTTTAATGCGTTGGCATCAGAGTTAGTTGTGTGTTGCTTGTTTGGCGGCATGGGTGCTGTGTCAGGCGAGCAAC
>ENA-ORXF01001872-ORXF01001872.1-marine-metagenome-genome-assembly--contig:-NODE-1872-length-13155-cov-3.865117_pt1 | contig 13155 bp, 9 predicted proteins | sample MGYA00237864_ERZ511476 | MGnify/ENA primary metagenome ERZ511476 (study PRJEB26306, sample SAMN06343908) | marine metagenome | isolation source: coastal waters | place: Atlantic Ocean: West Antarctic... | reverse complement strand
TTTTAACAAACTGTTATCCGTTCTGGGAAGGTTCTAGTATTCAAGACTCCTTAACAGATTTAAGACAAATGCATGCAATTACAAAGCAAGTTGCCAATGGTAAAAGAGTAATCATCACAGAAACAGGTTGGCCAAGTCAAGGTGAAAGTGTGGGAGATGCACATCCGTCTCAATTAAATGCTATGAAATATTTTATTCAAACGCAAGAATGGGCACATACATCAGAAATTGAAATGATGCATTTCTCTTCTTTTGACGAATCGTGGAAGGCAAGAGTAGAGGGAGAACTTGGGGCTCGTTGGGGAATATGGGATAAAGACGAGAAATTAAAATATAGTTAATATAAAAATCAAGCCTAAAAATTAGAAAAAAACTAATTTTTATCAAATTAATCATTAAAATAGTATAAGAATCATGTCGTACAGAAAAGAGCAATATTTCTCAAACAGTCAAGAGCGTTTTGTAGAATTAGGAATTGAATTTAGCACGGATAAAGGTGTTAATTTTACTGATTATTCGGATAAAGAGTTGATGAAAACCTGGAGAGAAACCCTTAAAAAAGGGATGCACGGTGTTTGTTTTAGTATGTATGAAGATGGGCAAGAGCCTGGCGATGTTATTACGGAGGAACAAGTAGAGAGAAGAATTAAAATAATAAAACCCTATGCTAAATGGGTGCGTTCATTTTCTTGTATTGAAGGAAATGAGCACATACCACGTATTGCGCACAAGCACGGTATGAAAAATATGGTGGGTGCTTGGTTAAGTGATGACCTAGATAAAAATGAAGAAGAGATTACCGCTTTAATCCAATTAGGAAAAGAGGGCTGTGTAAACATAGCGGCTGTAGGAAATGAAGTTTTGTATAGAAAAGAGTTAACATTAGCACAATTATTAGGGTATTTGAAACGTGTAAAAGAAGCATTGCCTAAAGTTCAGGTAGGGTATGTAGATGCTTATTATGAATTCTCAAGGCATCCAGAATTGGTGGAAGCTTCCGATGTAATTTTAGCAAACTGCTATCCATATTGGGAAGGTTGCGATATTGACCATTCTTTAAACCACATGCAACAAATGTTCGGACAAGCATCACAGGCGGCAAATGGTAAAAAGGTGATTATTACTGAGTCTGGCTGGCCAAGTAAAGGAGAAAGTTTAAAAGGAGCGCATTCTTCAGAAGAAAACGCTATGAAGTATTTTATTAACGCACAAGCTTGGTCTGCACAAGACAATATAGAACTCTTTTATTTCTCTTCATTTGATGAATCTTGGAAAGTAGGCGATGAAGGTGTTGTTGGTGCATATTGGGGATTATGGGACAAACACGAAAAATTAAAGTTTTAATCATTTCGTTTTATTTAAAATTATATAAAGCGAGTTTTCTAATTTTTAGGAAACTCGCTTTTGTTTTATGAGAACAAAAAAAGCGTGTGAAATCGAATTCATTTGTACTAAAAATCAGGTAGAATATTTTTATATTTACCTTTTAAATATATCAGATTATGAAAGTCAATTTACTTTTTTTAAAAGCATTAGTTGTAATTTGTTTGTTGATTGTTTCTTGTCAGAACTCAAACCGCGACTTATATCCTGAAACGTTAGAGGGTGGTTTCGAATTGCTGTCTTCAGAAATAACAGGAATTGATTTTAATAATAGTATCAAAGAATCAAAGTATTTTAATCATTATTTTTATGGTCAAATATACATAGGTTCCGGAGTTGCTATTGGTGATATTAATAATGATGGTTTGTTGGATATTTTCTTTGCTGGAAGTCAGGTTATTGATAAATTATATTTAAATAAAGGCGATTTTCAATTTGAAGATATTACAAGAAAGTCTAAAGTTTCCAAAAATTCCGGATGGTCTTTGGGTGTTACTATGGCAGATGTTAATGCAGATGGATATTTAGATATTTATGTGAGTAGAAGTGGTGTTTCATTAGATATTGAAAAACGAAGAAATCAATTGTATATTAATAACCAAGACCTCACTTTTACAGAGTCAGCAATTTCTTATGGTTTGGCAGATATTGGTTTTTCTACTCAGGCTGTATTTTTTGATATGGATAATGATGGAGATTTAGACATGTATCAAGTAAATCAGCCAGCAGATAACAAAGTATTACTTTTAAATAAAGTTAGACCTGCAGATGTAGCTTCTTTTAAAGATAAATTATATAAGAATGAAAATGGAAAGTTTATCAATGTTTCTGATATTTCTGGAATTTCAAGAGAACTCGCTTATGGCTTAAGTGTAAATACTGCAGATTTTAATAATGATGGGTTTACTGATTTATATGTTTCAAATGATTATGCTGCCCCAGATTATATGTATTACAATAATGGAGATGGAACTTTTAGGAATGTGATAAAAGAAAAGCTTAAGCATTTTTCTCAGTATAGTATGGGTTCTGATACAGGTGATATTAATAATGATGGTTATATAGACTTAGTAACTACAGACATGACACCAGCTGACCACTACCGCTCTAAAATGAACATGGGTACCATGGACACCAATACATTTAATGAAATAGTAGACAAAACAGATAGCCATCAATATATGACCAACACATTGCAACTTAATACTGGTGTTGGTGTCTTTTCGGACATTGCAAACTTAGCAGGTGTGTCAAATACAGATTGGACTTGGGCCAGTTTACTAGTAGATATTGATAACGATGGCTTTAAAGATTTGATAGTATCTAATGGAATAAAAAAAGATATTGATAATAATGACTATAAGAAAGAAGTAAGTAAAAATTCTACAGGCATTACGTACGATGAATTATTTAGCTATAGTGAGAACACGCCCTCATATCCAATAGGTAATTATATTTTTAAAAATAGTGGAAACTTAAAATTTGAAAATAAAAGTGAAGAATGGGGCTTTAATACACCAAGTTTCTCTCATGGAATGGCCTATGGTGATTTGGATAATGACGGAGATTTAGACCTTGTTATTAATAACATGGAACAAGAGGCATTTGTCTATAAAAATAAGGCCACAGGAAATTTTTTAAAAGTTAATTTAGAAGGATCTACTAATAATAAGTTTGGCATTGGTGCAAAAGCAATTATTCATTACAATGATAAAATTCAGGTTGCAGAAAATAGCGTAACGCGTGGTTTTTTGTCATCTGTTGCACCCGGTATCTTTTTTGGACTCGGAAATAGTATTCTGATAGATAAAGTTGAGGTTATTTGGACTGATGGTAAAGTTAATGTTTTTAAAAATATTAAAGCAAATAGCACACTTACTGCAGAATACTCCAAAGCAAAAGTTAAGGCTGAAAAGAAGATAAAGAGTAAAACATTATTGTCTCGTATTAATGCAACTGATATTGGTATTAACTATATTCATAAAGAGAATCAATTTGATGATTTTGAAGATGAACTACTATTACCTCATAAATTATCAATAAATGGTCCTTTTTCATCAGTTGCAGATGTAAATGGAGATGGTCTTGAAGATCTATTTATTGGTGGAGCCGCAGAACAAAAAGGTGTTCTGTATTTGCAGAAGAATGATGGAGAATTTGAGGAAAGTCAATCTCAACCTTGGAGTAAAGATAAAGCTTCAGAAGATTTGGGGGTGCTTTTTTTAGATGTTGACGGTGATGCCGATCTCGATTTATACATAACAAGTGGTGGAAGTGAATTTAAAAGTGGTGATAAACGCTTGCAAGATCGTTTGTATTTAAATGATAGTTATGGGAATTTTTCAAAGGATTTAAAAGCAATTCCGGCAATTTACGAAAGTACGCAATGTGTAAAGGCTTCTGATATTGATGGAGATGGCGATTTAGATTTGTTTTTAGGAACTCGATTAATTGCTGGAAAATACCCTTTTCCAGCAACCAGTTACTTTTTAATAAATGAGAAAGGAACTTTTAAGAGAGCAAACTCTAAAGTAGCACCCTCTCTTCAAGATATAGGCATGGTTACTGCGGGGGTTTTTTCTGATATTGATAAAGATGGCGACGAAGATTTGTTATTAGTAGGCGAGTGGATGGAGATTAAAGTATTAGAAAATAAGAAAGGGATATTTAAAGATAGTTCCGAAAAATTTGGTATTTCAGATAAAAGTAGGGGTATTTGGTGGTCTATTGTTGCAAATGATATTGATAACGATGGAGATGATGATTATGTTGTTGGTAATTTGGGAGAGAATAATAAGTTTAAGGCAACAGAAGAACACCCTTTTAAAGTGTATGCCAATGACTTTGATAGTAATGGAACAAATGATATTGTGCTAGCTAAATTTTATAAAGAAGGTTATGTTCCAATGAGGGGAAGAGAATGTACTACCCAACAAATGCCATATGTTGCTGATAAATTTAAAGATTTTCACAGTTTTGCCTCATCGAAACTGTTAGATATTCTTCCAAAAGACAAGTTAGAAAGTGCAGTGGTCTATGAAATCAGTAATTTTGAAAGTATCATTTTAATAAACGATAATGGGGTTCTTAAACGGAAAATTTTACCAATTCAAGCACAAACGAGTCCCCTAAAATATTCAATGGTAGACGACTTTAATGCTGATGGCTTTAAAGATATATTAATTGTGGGCAACCATTATGGTGTAGAAGTGGAAACTACTCGTTATGACGCTGGTTATGGTAGTTTATTATTAGGTGATGGAGATAATAATTTTAAGTATTTATTACCAAGTAATAGCGGTTTTCAGATCCCTTTTGATAGCCGTTCTATTGTACCTATTACTATTCGTAAAAGTAAGAGCTTATTGATAACAAATAATAATGATTCGACAGTCATATTTAGAAGAAATAAATAACTTGTTTAGTTGTACTAAAGCTTTTGTTCTACTTTTTTTGACTTTTAAATATTTAAATCACAAAAAAACAATTCACAGCACCACAACAAAAGCTATACATCTTAGTTTTATGCAAACTTTTGTGCTTTTTGGTGTACGGCAAATGTAACGGTCAAATCAAGCTATCATTATCTTTCTGAAATACTGACTTTTAAATTATGTAATTTTTTTTTGTGTATGTTTTTTGTTGGGGTGTTTAAAGTTAATTTACTATATGTTTTAGGTAATATTGGTAACTAACATAAAAACGAACACAAATATGAAAAAAATTACTTTATTATTTCTCCTTTTGATAACATCATTAGGATATGCTCAACAAGCTGTTGTTCAGGATTTTGAAAACGGAACAGACGGGCTTGGTGAAGGATTTGGCGGAGCTCTTGCAGAGATAGTTGCAGATCCTGCTACAGGTGGAACTAGAGGGCAAGTTGCAAAACTTACCGCTGTATCTACGGGTGAGGTTTGGCAAGGTATCAACATCAATATAGAATCAAATATTGAGCTTTTAGCTGATAAGACAATGAAGCTAGATGTATATTCGGATGCGGCTATTTCGATTGCTCCAAGAGTACAGGGAGGTCTTGATGGTGCTCCAACTTCTACAGGAGTGGTTTCTCATACTGGTTCAGGTTGGGAAACTTTAGAAATAACTTTTAATACAGGCTCAAATAACGATGCTACTGCAGAGGGAGAATACGCCGAATTTGTAATTTATTATCTTTGGGATAATGGTTTTATAGATCCAGCTATTGACAGAGTAATGTATGTAGATAATATTACAGGGATCATAGCTAAAACAATAGTTCAAGATTTTGAGACTGGAACAGAGGGTCTTGGAGAAGGATTTGGAGGAGCGCTTGCAGAGGTTGTTGCAGATCCTGCTACTGGAGGAACTAGAGGGCAAGTTGCAAAACTTACCGCTGTATCTACTGGAGAAGTTTGGCAAGGAATTAATATCAATATTGAGTCTAATGTGAGATTGACTACTGATAAGACAATGCGTTTAGATGTGTATTCGGATGCGGCTATTTCAATAGCACCAAGAGTGCAAGGTGGTGTAGCTGGAGCCCCAACTTCTACGGGAGTGATTTCTCATACTGGTTCAGGATGGGAAACATTATCAGTAACCTTTAATACGGGTTCAAATAACGATGCTACTGCAGAAGGAGAATACGCGCAATTTGTAATTTACTATCTTTGGGATAACGGTTTTATAGATCCAGCTATTGATAGAATATTTTATGTAGACAATATTAAAGGTATTAGTACTGAAGCTGCTGTAGATACTTCTCTTCCAGCAACTGCAGCTCCTTCACCTACCAATTCAGATACTACTATTTTAAGTATTTATAACGATACAGGTAGTTTTAATGGTGTGGCTCAGGTATGGTCTCAAGAATACGATTTTGGTGCTAATCAAGGGAATAAAGATTTAGATGCTACAGATGGTGTGAATAACGCTTTAAAAATGGATTTTTCAGTAGCAGGTTATGGTGCAGGTAGAAATGCAGCTGTAGATATTTCTAATCAAACACACTTGCATTTTGATTATTACGCGCCAGCTGGTGACGCGGGTGCTAGTGGACACGAATTTAAATTTATAATTATTGGAGAAGGTCAAGGCGAGAAAGATTATTTCTTTAAAACTTCTGGAGGTGATGGAGTTATTGAGTTCGGTGAATGGATAAGTGTAAATATTCCACTTTCTCACTACGAAGCTTTAGGTTTTACAAAAGATAAGTTTTTGCAATACAAACTAGGATCAACTTCAAATTTAAATACGAAGGTTGTGTACTTTGATAATATTTATTTTTATAATGAAGCAACTGCCGGAATAGATAAAAACAATTCACTAAACATAAGTTTATATCCAAATCCTGCAAAAAATGAATTAAATATTTCTTCGAAAAATACTATAGAGAGCGCTATCATCTATAATGTATTAGGGAAAAAAGTAAAAACTTTTACAGTGAATGCTATGTCTAAAAGTTTAGATGTTTCTAACTTAAGTAGAGGTATTTATATCTTGAAGTATACAGCAAATAATGTTGTGGGTTCAATGAAGTTTGTAATAGAATAACTATTAGAAACTCTTAAATTATTTAAACGCTCAAAATTTATTTTGAGCGTTTTTTTATGCCTTAGATTTTGATTTATTTACTCAAGAACTTCAAAAGTAATTTAATACCTTTAAATTTTAAAATTAGAAATCAATTGAAAGCTACTATATATTTTTTCACCTTCGTATTTATTCTTCTGGGTTGTTCTAAGAAAGAAATAGCTAGTTCTAAGATAAGTAATGATTTAATTCATGAAACGAGTCCGTATTTATTACAACACGCATACAACCCTGTAAATTGGAAGGCTTGGAATCCTGAAACATTAGCATTGGCAAAAAAAGAAAATAAGTTATTAATTATTTCTGTGGGTTACTCTGCCTGTCATTGGTGTCATGTAATGGAAGAAGAGAGTTTTGAAAACGATTCTATTGCAAAAATCATGAATGCTAACTTTATAAGTATAAAAGTAGATAGAGAAGAAAGACCGGATGTAGATAAAGTATATATGAATGCTGTGCAGTTAATGACTGGTAGCGGTGGCTGGCCTTTAAATTGTATTGCCTTACCAGATGGAAGACCAATTTTTGGTGGTACTTATTTCACCAAAGAACAATGGTCAAAAATTTTAATTAGTATTTCTAAATTATATAAAGAAGCACCCGAGAAAGCAATTGCTTTTGCAGAAAACTTAACAAAAGGAATTCAAGAATCTCAGTTAATCACCCTAAATAAGACGGTACCTAATTTTGAGGTAAATGACATTACCACAGCGATGAATAGCTGGAAGACTCAAATAGATACTATTTATGGCGGATTCAAAGGTGCTCCTAAGTTTCCAATGCCAAACTCTTTAGAGTTTATGCTAAGATACAATCACCAATTTAATGATATAGCAGTAGGAAATTATTTAAATAATACATTAACCAAAATTGCTTATGGCGGTATTTATGACCAAATTGGTGGTGGTTTTTCTAGATATACTGTAGACGAAAATTGGCACATTCCTCATTTTGAGAAGATGCTCTATGACAATGCACAATTAGTGAGTTTGTATTCAAAGGCATATGCAACGAATAAAAAAGGATTGTACAAGGAGGTAGTTTTTGAAACGTTAAATTTTGTAAAAGAAGAATTAACCGCTAAAAACGGTGCTTTTTATTCATCTTTAGATGCAGACAGTAAAAATAAAGAAGGTGTAAAAGAAGAAGGTGCTTTTTATGAATGGACAGAAGAAGAACTAGCGGCTGCTCTAGGCAGTGATTTTGTTCTTTTTAAGAAGTATTACAATATAAATGAATACGGATTGTGGGAGCAGAATAAGTATGTTCTAATTAGAAGTCAGTCTAAAAGTGTATTTGCAAAAGAGCAACAAATAACGGTATCAGATTTAAATAGTAAAGTTTCTAAGTGGAAAAAAATATTAAAAAAGTTAAGAAGTAAAAGGAGTAAACCCAATTTAGATGATAAGGTACTTACTTCATGGAATGCCTTAATGTTACAAGGCTATATTGACGCTTATAAGGCTTTTGGAAATGAAGAGTTTTTATCAGCTGCATTGGTAAATGCAAATTTTTTGATAGGCAATCAATTTAAAAAAGATGATAGTTTATATCGAAATTTTAAAAATGGGAAAAGTACAATAAATGGGTATGCAGAAGATTATGCAACAGTAATACAAGCGTTTATTTCTTTGTATGAAGTTACTTTAGACGAAAAATGGCTTATTTCATCTAAAAAACTAGTAGCTCATTTATATTTGAATTTTCTGGATAAAAAAAATGGAATGTTTCACTTTACATCTAAAGAAGATGAAAACTTAATTGCCAGGAAATATGAAGTTATAGACGGGGTTATTCCATCTTCAAATTCATTAATAGCAAATAACCTGTTTAAATTAGGGCACTATTATGCGAACAAAAATTATTTAAAGACAGCAGAGCAAATGCTTAATAATTTAAAAGTAGCTGTTCAAGAGAATCCTGGGAATTATAGCAATTGGCTTCATTTGATGACCAATTTTACAAAGCCATTTTATGAAGTGGTGGTAGCTGGAAATACAGCATTAGAAGTAAACAAAAGTTTAATTAAGAAATATTATCCAAACATTTTAATTGCAGGAACAATTAGAGAAAATAATTCATTACCATTGTTAGCATACAAGTTTAACGAAGACAAAACGTTCATCTATGTGTGTGTAAATGGTACTTGCAAAATGCCGGAGACAACTCTAGAAAAAGCCTTGTTAAATATCAAGAAATAGTTCGCTTTTTTTTTAATTAATTTTCATTAAAAACCCTACTTAGCCTGTATTTTATTGCCATTTACTTTTTAAAATAGCAATTTTATTTTATGTATTCTCTTAAAATTAGAATTTAAAATAGCTCTTTTATGGTTGTTTTTTGTGGTGGTGTTTTTATTTATTATGAACATGGTATGAAGGTGATAAGTTTAAGGATACATGAAAGCAACAAATTAATAGGTTTTTCTGCACTAGTTTCTGGTGTATATTTAGTTAAATATGAAGTCAACAATTCAATAAGAGCAGCTAAATTTGTGAAGTAATATCACTAAAAAAAGAAAGGTATTGTAAAAATGTTCAAGGTTTATTTTTTGAACCTTTTTATCGTTTCAAGAGATTTTCGCTTACTTAGAACCTCTAGATATATTTTGAGACTATATTTAGGATAGCTATTAAAATAGAAAAGCGTATCTTATAGTGTGAAATGAAATGAAAAACAATTTAAATATTTACGTTAAAAAGTATTGAAGACCGTACTTTTGCATATTGAAATATTAGTAAGAATATTTCTAACAGTATTCGTGAAATAAGGAAACAAAAATCATTTAAAGTAAGGAGGAATCCTCTTAAAATCGATTTAAGAATAAAATTTAAAGCATCATGGGAACATTAACAAATAACTATATATTTAAAGCGTTAGAAAACTATCCTTATGACTTAGAGGAAGTAATGGAGGCGTTAAATTACGCTTTGTCTGCTGATGATAAGAATACAATGGCCCTTACGTTAATGGGCAGAATGTATGCAGAAAAGCTTTATAAATATGACGAAGCTGTTGGTTATTTTAAACTTGCCTTGGCAGAAGATATTCGTGCTTTTGAAGTATACACACCCTATATTAATACGCTTTTATGGAACGAAGATTATAAAGAAGCAGAAGAGTTTATTGACTTTGGTTTGACGGTAAAAGGTTCTGATAAAGCGGTATTGTATCTTAAAAAAGCTAATTTATATGAACAATTAAGAGATTATGAAAAGGCTTTAACTTTTATTAAATTAGCAAAGGAATATACGTTTAATTCAGAATTTATGGTAGACGTTAATGTAGAGAAAGATAGAATTAAAGGAAAGATGCCAGAGAAAAAGAAATCTAAATCTTTAAAGAACGCGAGTAAATCAAAAAAAATAAAAGACAACGTAAAGAAGTTATAAAAACACTCCTAATTTAAGAGGTTATCTTCTTTTATTCTAAAACAGCGCTCTTCTCCCAAAAATAACGGATTTCCATATTTTTCAGACCAAAAACCGTCTAAAATATCTTTAGAAATACAGCGATAAACTGCAACACCTTTGTAAATGTTGTTTTCATCACCTTGGTAATTAAAGTTGATTACTAAAATATTATCTTTAAAAAAACCGGTTCCAAATTGTTCTTGACTTTTATGTATCAGCCACTTTGCTACAATTCTGTTGTTTACGTCTAAAGCTAAATCGAGCGTTCCTTTATATGTTTTTTCAGCTTCATCTTGATTGCTGCCAAGTATTTGAAACTGCCCAACTAAATCTTCAATAATCATGTATACGTCGTTTTGAAAGCAACAAAGATAAAAGAATTTGTTTTCTTCCAGCAACTGTTTTTGTTGAGGAATTTTCAAGTATTTGAAGAGAAATCTGTAGCTGATTTAAAAGTAACTTTAAACCATTTTAAAACATGTATTAATCCAATACAAGATATGTTGGTTTTAGAAATGAATAACTCTTACCTTGGCAGAACTGCAAAGATTGATTTGTTCGATAGTACAGGAAAATTTATTCTACAAAATAAAGAGTGATCTTTAAGGAGGAAAAATAAAATTAGATCCAATCAAAAACCTGTTTATTAGGGTTTTATGTTTTAGTGATATACGCTAGCAGTAAAGAAATCACCAAAAAAAAATCAAGTATTCATAAAATTATTCAATAATGAGAACGGATAAAATTTTAATAACAGGTGCTGGAGGACAATTGGGTACTGTATTAACAACACAATTGCAACAAAAACACGGTTTTCAAAATGTGATTGCATCAGATTTAAGAAGAAACTCAAGTTTTGAGGGAAATTTTGAAGTTTTAGATGTTACGGACTTTGATGCCCTTAAAAAATGTGTATTAAAAAATGAAATTACTCAAATATATCATTTAGTGGCCATTTTGTCTGCGAAAGGAGAAGAAGCTCCTTTGCAAACATGGGACGTAAATATGGGGTGTTTATTTAATGTATTAGAGGTTTCAAGATTGTGTAAAATAGATAAAATATTTTATCCAAGTTCTATTGCCGTTTTTGGGAATAATATAGCAATGGACAATACCCCACAATCACCCAACTTAACACCATTAACCGTTTATGGCATCAGCAAAGCTGCAGGAGAAAATTGGGTAAATTATTATCATAAAAAATATGGGATGGATATTCGCTCTATAAGATATCCAGGTGTCATTGGTTACCAATCATTGCCAGGTGGCGGAACAACAGATTATGCCGTAGATATTTTTCATAAAGCCATTAAAGAAGAAGTATTTAGTTGTTTTTTAAGTGCTTCAACCGATTTACCCTTAATTTTTATTGACGATGCGATAAGAGCAACTATCGAATTAATGGATGCACCTGCTAAAAATATAAAGGTAAGAACATCTTATAATCTCGCCGGTTTTTCTTGCACACCAGAAAAGTTGTACAACGCTGTAAAACAGGTGTATCCTGATTTTAAAATAGCTTATAAGCCAGATTTTAGACAAGACATCGCAGATTCTTGGCCGAACAGTATTGATGATAGCTCGGCAGTAAATGATTGGGGATGGAAGCCTAAATTTAATTTAGAAGCTATGACACAGGTAATGATAACAGAATTAAAGAAAATATATAAAACTACAGCAGTTTAAAAAATAAAGATATGTACGGAAAAATTAAAGAACATTTACAACAAGAAATAGAAAGCATAAAAGACAATGGTTTGTTCAAAGAAGAACGCATTATAACCACTTCACAAGATGCGGTTATTACCGTTTCTACAGGAGAAGAAGTTATTAACTTTTGCTCAAACAACTACCTAGGGTTGTCAAACAACAAAGAGGTTGTGCAGGCTGCAAAAGATACTTTAGATTCTCATGGTTTCGGAATGTCTTCTGTCCGTTTTATCTGCGGTACCCAAGATATTCATAAAAGCTTAGAGTCAAAAATAGCAGAATTTTTTCATTGTGAAGACACGATTCTTTACGCGGCTGCTTTTGATGCAAATGGTGGTGTTTTTGAGCCACTATTATCTAAGGAAGATGCCATTATTTCAGATTCATTAAACCACGCATCTATTATAGACGGTGTGCGTTTGTGTAAGGCTGCGAGATATAGGTATGCCAATAATGATATGGAAGATTTAGAGGCACAATTAATTGCTGCTAATAAAGAAAATCCTCGTTTTAAAATTATAGTTACAGATGGCGTGTTTTCTATGGATGGTGTAGTTGCCAAACTAGATAAAATATGCGATTTGGCAGATAAATATGATGCCCTAGTTATGGTAGATGAATGCCATGCTTCTGGTTTTATTGGTAAAACAGGTCGTGGTACTATCGAATTAAAAAATGTGCTTGGTAGGGTAGATATTATTACAGGAACATTAGGGAAAGCACTAGGTGGTGCAATGGGAGGATTTACAACAGGAAAAAAAGAAATTATCGAAATATTACGTCAGCGATCTAGACCTTATTTGTTTTCAAACTCTTTAGCACCTACCATCGTTGGTGCCGCATTAAAGGTGTTTGAAATGATAGAGAACGATACTACTTTGCGAGACAAGCTAGAAGAGAATACAACTCGTTTCAGAACAAAAATGGAAGCAGCTGGTTTTGATTTAGTGGGCGCAGACGCTGCAATTGTACCTGTAATGCTTTATGACGCGAAACTGTCTCAAATTATGGCAAATCAATTGTTAGAGGAAGGTATTTATGTAATTGGTTTCTTCTTCCCAGTAGTGCCAAAGGA
>ENA-ORXF01001869-ORXF01001869.1-marine-metagenome-genome-assembly--contig:-NODE-1869-length-13163-cov-4.838148_pt1 | contig 13163 bp, 21 predicted proteins | sample MGYA00237864_ERZ511476 | MGnify/ENA primary metagenome ERZ511476 (study PRJEB26306, sample SAMN06343908) | marine metagenome | isolation source: coastal waters | place: Atlantic Ocean: West Antarctic... | reverse complement strand
TCTAACTCCCCTCGATGATAGTGATAGTGAGATTGATTCTCAATATCAATTACATTTCTTCAAATTCAACATCTATAACCTCGTTCAGAATAAAAAATATATTCTGATTATTTTTTATAACCAAATCACATCCGTAATTTTTTTTGAGTTTGGTGTGGTCATCAACAAGTCCTCCATTAACTTTATTAATGACCACCCAACGCTTACCTTGAAAATCTATAAATTCCAATTATTTAACTTTAACATTAATTTTTCGTGGAATTGATTCTGGTTGATACGGAACTGATAATGTAAGAACACCATCAACAACTACCGCTTCAATATTTTCAGAATCATGTTTATCACATATAGCAAATCGTTCAGTAAATCCATTTGGATTACCTGAATTAGATTTACCTTCAATGATAAGTGTTTCACCTTCAATGGAAATATCAATTAGTTTTTTATTGTAACCAGGTACATCCATTGTTAATGTAACACCATCTTCACCAGGTTCAATTTTATGATTTGATTTATTTCTATTCGTTCTGCTGATTGTATCTGAATCATTAAAGATTGTATCTAAATCTTTAAAAAAATCATTTACCATTCTATCGTTTGTTGTATAAAACATTTTACTTCTCCTATTGTATTTTAATTTATTGCTGGATCCGTTTCCAACATATACCTATATATGTACAAAAACCGTACCACTCCGTTATCCAAAGACTTTTGTCATAATGTCTGACAATCTGTCAATGTTAACATAGTTGTTACTGACATCTTCGTTCCACGTTTGATTCATACAAACCGCAGTACCATAATTAACACTACGAGATTGGAACTTTTCAAGTTTACTTGGTGAGTCATCAATTAGAATATCCACATCAATAGACCATTTGTCTTGTGTATAATGTATTTCATTAAACATAAAACCCCATCGTTGTAACCATTCGTTTGTTGGCTCTTCACAATGTGGTCGTTGAGCTGATACTAAAACTAATTCGTGGTCATTTTCTTTTGCCCATTGAACTAACTTAGGCCAATCTTCGTGTGATGATTTTATCGGAGGACATTCAGGTCCGAAGAAATCTAAAAAGTTATCTTCGAAAACATATTTCTCAGTTTCTTCTTCTGTCCAGAATGGTAACCACTGCTCCCAATCCCAAGACGTTGGAACTAAAATCTTATCAGCATGTTCGGGGTGAGTTTCTTTTACTCCATCTATTAGTGCTGGTATAAAATCTCTTAATACTCCATCACAATCTATTCCTATTCTCATTTATCAAATTTCCCATTTAGTTCGTTATGAAATTTTAATCCAGCGAGAGCCAATGTCTTTAAAACATCATCAGCCAAATCTTCAATTGAATTTAGATTATCTAATTTTATTTTATCTTCTTTGAATCTATTAATTAACATCTCTACCAATTTGTATTTGGTGTAGTTGTGTACATCTTCATATATTCTATCTTCTTTATTCATATTAAACCTCTAAGAATTTTTTGTTCATTGTCTTGGCCACTTCCATCATGTTAGTTGAGTTAATAAACTCAGCGTCATTACCATACATCTTTTTGAAACTACTCATATCAGAATCAACACCATAACTATTATCACTACCAATGAAATAACTGAGAACACTAATACCCATAGCTCTCATATTGTTACACATCTTTTTAGTGTGATTCTCAGCATCACTACCACCATAACGAATTTCAGTATTCTGATACCAAGGCTGACCATCTGAAAAGTTAATGAAGTAAGAATCTTGAGTAGAATTTCCAGGAATCAAATCTTTTTGAATCGCTTCAAAACATAATCCTTCAGGAGTAGTTCCACTAACATCTAAAGCTGGAAACAACTTTCTAACTTTAGAAAGTTTATCAACACGAGAATCATAACAAACCACAATCAAAGGAACTCCATGACCACTACCACCACCATAATTAGTAGTTCTAATTGAAACAACTACATCGATGTTACCAGCCATATCAGAAGCCTTAATCATAGCAACCGCACTTGTCATAGCCTCATTCCATTTAACTCCACTCATAGAACCAGAAGCATCAACAGAAATATGTAAGTAAGCTTTGTTATATCTCTCAACAAAAGTCTGACTAAACACACCAGAGTTTCCAAAACCTAATTCAGAAATCAATCTCTTATCAATCTTACCAGAATCTTGTCTTGAATATTTAAGTGAAGTTTCTTCACCACGAACTTTAAGTTTTCTTCCGAGAACATTACCAAGTCGTAAACCTTCTTCAACAAAGTTATATCTACTACTATATCTACTGTCATCGTTATATCTCTCTTGATTATATTTAGTAGCACATCCAAAAGTATTAGAATCAATAAGTGATTGAGTTAGTTTTTTAACAACCAAACATTTAGTTCCACCACCAATAACATTTCCATCATAATCTTTAGAAATACCTTCACCGACTTGTTCATAACTAGCTCCACTATCTTCGAGAGTAGACATATCTTTTTTATCTTTTTTAGACATATTAGTTTTCTGAACATCACCATCTAAAAACTTCTCTTGTTTTTCAAAAGCTTTTTCTAATTGTTTTTTCTGTGCTTCTGATAGTTCAATTGGTTCTGAACCATCATCATTCATTGAACCATTTCCAGACCCACCACCAACATCACCATTTTCAATAGAATCAAGTAAGTCAGAAAATTTATCATCACTTAAAGTGTTATCATCAGAACCACCACCAGAACCATTACCATCACCATTTTCATCATCACCATCAGAACCATTTTGATTACCTTCTGATTCTTCATCTGGTAGTTCAATCTTATCAATGGAATTAAGAATCACATTCATAACTGAAAGAGCCACACCAAAAACTTCTTTAGTAGAAGTCAATCGTGAAATATTTCTCAAACCAATAAGTGAATAGATTTCTTTCAAACCTTTAAGAGAACCTAATTGACGATTCTTATTATGAAGATTAATAATTCTATACATATAAGATTCAATATCTTCAATTCTCATATCAGATGATAATAAACCTTTATCAACAATCTTTGAATAGAAATACTTCTCATACATTGAATGGTAGTAACCTTTATAACCAGGAGAAGTAGTAAAGATAAAATTATCAATCCGTCTATCTTCAACATAGTTTAATAACGATTTAACAGTATTTAAAACCTCGTGTTTTTTAATGCCCTTACCTTCACCTAATACATAAGTTTCAGTAGGAATCTCAAACTCTAAATTTCTAAGGAAATCAAAATCAGATAACTTAATATGAGAAGCCTCGTGAAGAGCCAAACCAACAGCCACATCAAATTTCTTATCATCTAAATTAGAACCGATAGTAACTGTTTTACCATCAGTATAACTTTGGTCAGCTGAATTGAAAACAACAGGAATAGATTGTTCAGTAACAATACTAACAAAGTTACTAATGGCTCTTTTATAACCAGCCAAAGCAACTAAATCTTTTCCTTTCGGTTTCTCAACATCATTACCTAAAAATTCATCAACATCATAATCATCAGTTGAATTATCCCAAAACGAAGAATAAGAATTAACTTTCTTCTTAACCGCTCCAGACCTAAATGTAAAACCTTTATTCATAAAACTCATATCCTTATTTAATTTCTCTCTCATCATCTACTATAATATACGGAGATTTGACGCCAATTCCTACAACCAAATTGTAACAGTATGTAACAAGAGTTAATCAGGCTTCCGCCATAATAATAGTTGGATTGTCCTCTTTGTATTCCCAATAGAATAAAACCAATTCTGCTAATTTATCTAAATATTCAGAATCTATCTCATCTACATTTCGTGTGGCTTGTATCATTTGTTCCATTTAAAAATTCCCATCTGTAAATTTATACTTTCTTCTCAACGCTCTTGGTGTTGGGCTAAGATACATTTCAACAATAATATGTTGTATCTTAACTCTTGTCATTAAAGGTATATCACCAGACACATTTAATTTTCTTAAATATTTAAGAGTTGTTTCATAACCCCTATCGTCATAATAATCTAATACTTGTTTAAGAGCTGTTTTGTAATCTGTATAAACTTTATTACATTTACGATTTTTGAATGGTTTCTTTTCTGGTTTTTCTACACTAAATGATTTATAGTGTTTACTGGTATTACCCTTTGTACCTCGTCTATCTAAACGATTAAGATTATCGTGAGTAGCTTTATCTACAACTTGTATGTAAGCACCTGTCTTATGAGGATATATTATATGACCTAATTTCTTTTCTTCTGTTGAACATTCTGTACATATCGTGTAACCTAAATTAATTCGTTCAGTAGGTATAGTTGTAGAACACATACTACATTTCATTTAAAAATCACCTTCTGCAACTTGGAATACTGTAAGTCCATTATCTCTCCACATATCAACGACTTGATTTCTGTCATCAAATACAGCGAAGATTTCTTCTGTTGGATTATCGAATAGTTCTTTTAACCAAATTGATTTCAATAAACTATCTTTCATGAAATGCCAATCTGTACCTGTCGGCCTCATCTTCAATACATCACAAGGAACATCGTGTTTATCTAACCATTTATTAGTAGCATCTTTTGTGGCTTTAGAACGACCTGAAAGTATAAGGATAAAGAACCCTTGTGCTTTCAACATCTGAGCCATCTTAATAACTGGTGTATTGGGTTCATCCAAATCAATGTTTATTGGGTTAAAGAATATACCCCAATCCATCTTACCATTAGGTTTTGTGGATAGAGTTCTTCGTGAAGTGATGTCGGCGAGTGTGCCGTCTAAATCAAATATAACTGTTTTCTTATCTTTATTCATATCTTAATATACGAATAAAAAGTGATATAAGTCAAGCTTTATTTTTTATTTTTTTTGGATTTCTTCAGACCTAACTTTTTAATCATCGAATCAAATGAAGTTAGTTTATTAGTTCGTAACTCACGCTCGTGGTAATATAGTTCAAACTTTTCTTCTGGTGTAAGTTCTCTGTCTTTCTTCAATTCTTTCTTGAACTCTTCCAAAGTCATATTACTTTTACCATTCACACGTTTGGTTTTACCTTTGTATTTATCTCGGTATCCCTTGAATAATTTTTCAGCGTCTTCCATCATACGGTCATACTCTTCTTCCGACATATCACCGAAATCATATTCACGATAATCAGTTGATGATGATTCCCAATCAATAGCATCTTCTGGAATTTCATATCCATATTCTTCTGGATTAAAATCACCTTCATCACCTTCCTCATCATCATCCTTACCAAAGTCGTCATTGAAACTATCAGAGTTTATTAGACAGGATATTAAATAGTTACATAGATTTATTACATGATGACTTTCTGTTGACTCTAGTTTCGACGCTTCAAACTGCATCTCATCAATAAATTCAACTATGTCTCTCATAAGTGTTTCGGGAATAATTCTGTATTTAACTTTATATTTTTTACCCATACTATTAACCTCTTTCTCCCACTTTGTTTTTTGTTGTTCTCTTTAATATAAATAGTTTATAAAAAGGATAAACGAGTAAAAAAGTAACTTTACTCATTGATATAATCCTTTACAGATTTGTTGTCACCAAGGTACTCTAACAGTAAATTGGGTTTATCAAGTGCTTCGAATTTATATTTTCTGTGGAATCCGTTATGGCATTTGATACATAGAACAACACCATTACTTCTATCATATCTTTTATCTTCAAACTTCTTCCAAGAATAGATGTGATGTGCATGTAACACTCTTGTTGTTTTTCTTTTCTTATTACACTTAACACATACATAATGTTTTTGATAACCATACTTGCCTTTGTTTAACTGAAAGACATTCTTTCTCCAGGTCATATATCTTACTTGACCTTTACTGCCTTTCCAACGGTTTCCTTTTTTCCATTTCACTTTTAAGGATATCCATCATTATATTCATTTGCTGATATCCAAGTACCACTAAACCAATCATCACTACAATTAATAAATGTGTTTACTCCATAAACTCCAGCTGAATCTCCTGAATCTTGGCTTCCACACCATATCGTATAATCATCACGACAGCTGCAGATAAGGCCTACATTAGTATCTTGACAAATTGTAGTATCACATTGTTCGTTTTGTTCTACGAAATCTGACCATTGGGAAGTTCCCCAGTACGAATGTGTTTGATACTGATGATTGAAAGTAGTACAACCACCGGTCATACTATCGTTCCCAAGATGACCTTCACATATACCTTGCATTACACTACCAAATGTTGGTGCTGACATACCTGGATTTTCGAGTTCCCAGGCGGTAGTAACACCTATAATATCATATATCCATGATTTATAATGGTCAACTCTTGTATATACACTATGCATAATTGCAGTATTACAGGCCGGAGCTACCCAACTGGTAACACCTACTAATTCATCTTCACCTGTCTGAAAATTATACATAATAGCTGGACCACCAGAATCTCCTTGACACGCACCTTCACCGTACTCACCAATACACATCATTGTTTCAGCATCATAAATAGTAAACAAATCACCGTCCATAATATCCGAACAGCTATCATTCCAATATGTAGTTTCAAGTTCCAGTAATACATCAGATGAATTTCCTGTTTCAGTTTCACCCCACCCAATTATTGTTACATCATATTCACCACCAGCACCAAGGATTCCACCATAAGTCGGAAAATCATTTGTGACCAGTGGTATTGGTGTAAATGTTGATGGAGTTTCTAAACGAAGAAGAGCTATGTCATAATCTTGAGCACTTCCTAAAATCCCATCTGGTAATTCATCATAATTAGGATGCCAAATAACTTCATCCACATTAATTACCTCTATATGAGACTCATCCCAACCACTAAACTGATTGTGGCCAAATAACCGTATTTGAAAATCATACCCGTCATCAACACAATGAGCTGCTGTTAGTACCCATTCTGGATGAATTAATGAAGCTCCACATCTTAAATTATTATAGCCGACAATTCCAAGCCAAGCCATAAATGGATATTTACAACCATAATCATCATTTGGGTTATTATTTGAACCACACACAGGACTAACTTCTGTTCCACCTATTATACGGTCATCACTTGGTGGTGGTAACGGTGTTGGTTTAGGGAATTTTCTTTTACCTCCACCCCGTCTAAATTTTTTATTATTTTTTTTATATCTGTCATTCATAGTTATAAATATTAGTTTTATTTATATTAACTAAATAACTTCCAACAATTTTCTTTTTTATATCTCATTCCCCAACAGTTTTATTAATATGTTCTGTTAATGTTATTTCATATTTTATGAGAAATCCACAATCATCACACCAATGAGGTCTACACTTATGGTTACTGTACTTTTTTTCGTGACCATCACATTGAGATTTTGCCATAACTTGTTGCCAATCATTGGTGAATCTTAAAGAATCTCTATCTTCATTCGATATGATGTCTTTTCCACATGTCTTACAATGTTTATTCTTTTTCACTATACATCTCACTTATTCTTCTGTTTCGTCTTTCGTAATACAAGTCGTGTTCCAACTCCGATACCTTGTCTTCTAATTCTTTTATTTCATCTTTAAGTATCTCCGTTTGTAACAGATAAGAATTTCTTTCAACCATCGTTTGATGATTATACTTAGCATCGTCTTTTATTTTTTTTAATTTAAGTCTACTTATATTTTTTTGTGGGTTTCCATTATTCATCTTTTCATCCTCCTAATACTATAATATCTTTAATTAGATATCTCTTACCATCAGTAGCAGTAAACTTCTCTGGTAGATTATCCCATTGACCTTTTGATATCGTACCCATATTTGTCATAGATACTCCTACTCTCTCTGGTGGTAATCCAGTTAAATCACATTCATCCCATTGTAGTTTCTCACTAACACCTTGTAATTGAACTTTAGGTTTACTTCTATTGAAGTCATATAATTTTATTAATGGTAATTTCATTCTTCCTTCCAAACTACACCATGTGCTTTTGGACAACCATACTTATCAACTCTAACATAAGTTAGTTTATCGATAGCACATACTATTCTGTTATTGTTTTTATTTCTTACTTCACATTGTAATGTAATTGATGTATGACCTATAGCAATAGTTTCCATTCCTATTTCAACTACATCACCTGGTAATACAGATGATACGAAATTGATATTCGAAATGTATTTAGTAACTATTAAACTCGTACTTAATTTACAGGCCGAATAGATACCACCTTCTTCATCTATCCACTTTAATAAGATGCCACCGTGTAATGTTCCACGAGGATTTAAGTCTGCTGGTGTAACTAATTTACGAGTTAGAAATTTCACTTACTGTAATCTCTCTATATTAATATCATGTGAATGTAATGGCCAATACAATATTTTCAATCCCACCGGATAGTGCTTGTAACATCCAATTGATAAGTATATAACAATTAACAAATATGATACCCACCTCCACATAAACTTTTCTTCTGTGTTTAATTCTTCCATAAACTAAACGCTGACTTTCTATTGAATACCCACACACCAATGTTAAGTGAACCAACGATTAAGTTGAACCACCATTCACTATTTGTATATAGATATAAGTTATAAAATCCTATGATGAAGTTAAACCATAAGGCGTAAGGTAATAATTCTTTTTTTTCTTTTGTTGTCATTTTAGTAATATCCAATTAAGGGTTCACATCAGTTTTCCTATACCAATCAGGTTTAGAAGCTATTCGTTCAGCTATCCGTTGTCTTATTATTTTATAGTCTTCCATAGTAGGCATCCAATCATTATACAAGTTATTGTCTATGAATATATCTCTGGGAAACTTCCTATTACTATCGGGATTAAAACCTCTTAGCTTCATCTCTATAACAATTTCTCGGTATCTCTTATATAAGTATTTACCTTTGTTATAAAAGAAGTAAACATGTCCAGTATTTAATGTATATTTTTTAGGAACTTTACTTTCCTTATAACCAATCTTACTAACGAGTGTTCGTTTAAGTGAACCAGGTACCATAGTTATTTCTCTGTACTCAGCTATCAGATGTTGGTCTGTTAGTTCTGATGGTTCTACTATATTTATTCTTGTCATAGGTACTCCCTAATACCAGTACTTACGATTTGTAAATACCATTGTTTTTTATCTGTGTCAAACCACGCATAAGGACTCTCTGAATTTTCATTCCAATAGAATTTAGAATAGAACTCTCTATCTTTACGAAGTAGATTAGCTCTATGGGAGGAGTGAAACAAATCATTACCTATCCACTGTGGATATTCTATCCTACCCACAATATCTTCTTTAACCATTGTATTATTATATCCACGAAATATCCACTCATCAATCATAATATTTGTATATAGTTTCAGAGCATTCTCATGACCTCTCCACATCTTTGTAATGGGATGGTTAAGCCAACCCCTAGCTTTAGTTTCTGTACGACCAAGTAATACATTAAGAACTTGAAAAGCTTCTACTCGCTGTTTACCTAATCGTTTATAATCTAATGTTTGAGCTGATAACTCAAAACCTTTGTATGGTAGGAATGTTTGCATTATATAATATACAACCTTTTTGATGAATTAAACAAGACTTATTATATTAATAGGTCTTTCATATGTTTTGTGGTATTACTATAATGTTTTTTACAAGATGGATTCCATATTAATCCTTTTGTAACTTCTCTATAATGTTCCATATGTTTTATTTGATTATAATCCATATTTGCAGTAATTTTTCTTAATAACATATTTTGTTCAGGTGTAGTCTTGATGGTAGGAACAATGTGTTGTACATTATCCATTAACCAATCTAAATCCAATATACCTTTTTTATATAATTCCAATATCTTATGGGAAGTCTTTACATTACTATAAACATGCTCGTCTGTAAAATTTTTACCCTCATAAGCTTCGATTGTTATAAGACCAGTATCACATCCAGTTCCCTGTGATATATTATAAAGATAGTTTTTGTGTTCGGTGTTCCACCATGTTTTATGTTCTTCGTATTTATCATCACCTACACAATCTTTTAAACTTGAGATATATCTCTTCATAAAATGTTTTTGTCTTTCAGTAATATGTCTATACATGTTGAACCACACTTTCAATACAACCATAAGATTCCATATCCCAATCATTCCAAATTAAATTTACTCGTTCAACTATTTTAGTACCACCTACCTTCGCAGAAAGATACTGATAAGTACAAAAGTTCATCGTTTTTCCATTACCTATAGATAAAGATTTTTCAGGTTTCTTTCTCTTGACTTCATCAATAAACCATTGAGTAGTAAACTTTCTATAATCATCGATGATATAATCACTTCTTTTTATTTTTGAAACAAATAAATATAAGTTAACAAAATCATTTTTTAATACTTTATTGTCACCTCTATATTTTAATATTTCAGTTATGTCATTTAGATTATATTTAAATGAATCTTCAAATGATAGTTTTTTCCAATACTCTGTATTAGTATAAAACTTGTCAAGTTCATTTTTGAATGATGCGTCAGGCAATCTAATAACGTTGTCTGTAATTTTCTTATTCCTTAACGCTTTTAAATATTTCAAGTAGTTGATTTCGTATTGAATTATTGACTTCAAGTTTACTGTATAGGTTTCTTTATCTAAAGCAGGTGGTAAATTAACTGTATCAATTTGTTTGAGTTCTTGCTTCAATTCTCTTTTACTTAAAAACGCAGCGTTCCAATCTTGTTGTGCATCAATTAGCATTTGTTTATCTGACTTAACCTCTATTATTTCAAACGTATGGATTCGGGTTTTTTCATTAATGCAATTTCGCATTGGTTCTATAAGGTTAATATTATTTAAAAGCATTTCTACTTCATTCCTTATAATTGTTTCAGTATCTCTGTCTGCTTCAAAAGTCAGCCATTGCTTAATATAAGACCTGTTTTTATATCCCGTTATTTCTATTATTTCAGAAATAGATAATTTGTTGTACCAATTCTTACCCCCTCTATATTGCTTAGTTATATAGGGAGGGTATTTTTTAGTACACTTGTCTAATTTATCAAAGAAATCTTGTCTGCTTAGGTAGTTTTTTAACGTTCCTGCTCCAATAACTTCTGTATTGTATTTCTTAACAAGGTTAAATATTTTATCAAACCCTCTGCTTTTTTGGTTTGGACTTAAACACAAATCCGTTTCAATATCTATAAAACGCTTTTCTTTCAATACATCATCAAATGCAAGAATCCGCATATTTAATTTCGCTCTGTATTTATCGTTGTTAAGTTCTGTTTCAAATTCTTTTCGTGTTAATTGCTTACTTCCTTTGTACTTCCAATTTCTATGCTTCTTAAATCTGTTCAAATCTGCATTATAGCTTTCCCAAATAGGTACTAACCTGCTTAAAACGTATGATTTGTTAAACCTAAAATTTGACTCTCTTAAAAGTGTGTTTAATGTCTTTTCAAATACATCTAAATATATTTCTTTTCCTAAATCTGCATTTAAGTATTTCAAAGTTCTAAAGCATTTTTGTAAGTGCCAAACAAAGCTATCCTTATCCATTCCGACCAACTTATTATCTTCTTTTCGGTCTTGTTTGTGCCAATCTATATTTGCATTCAGTATCTCATATTTTTCCTTGTAAATTTGAAAGTGTTTACCCTCAAAATCTACTTTAACCGTTTTAGAATTATCTTTTTTGTGCAGAATATCATTAGAATTGTATTGGTATGGTACTGCGGTAAAATATCCCTTTTCTTTTCCGACTACTTGAAAATCTAATTCAAGTAAATCCTTGTTTAACTTTAGGTTAAATTCTCCTGCATTTAAACTAAAAATGTAATTATGTAGTTCCTCGAATACTATACTGCTTTCATCTAAAATGAAATCCGCAATATCGCTTCCTGCTTCTATTCCCTCAATATCTAAAATATCGCAATAATTGAACCCTTTTTTACCTGCAAATTCTTTCCATTTAGTAGTATGTGCATCTGCAAATAAAACTACTTTTCTGTCATCGAAAATAGTTAAATCTTTACTAAATAAGGCTTGTTCTCCTGCGGTCGAAATCCAATCAATATTTGGATATATTTCTTTCAGTATTACTGCGGTTTTAGGTGCTTCAACAATTGCAACAATGTTATTACTATGCTTTAAATGGTTTTCTCCAAAAAAGCAATCAACCTGCACAGAATATTTATCGTTTTCCCTTAACCCTAAACTGCTTTTAATAGGCTTATAAGAATGAAACCAATTCGTAGAAAATGCACTTTTTATTCTCTTACCATTAGAACCATATTTTATAATTTGTGCAGTCTTGAATTTATTATCAATATCAATAAACGGAAAGCAAACAGAACCCTCCATATAGCCTTTTCTTATTCCTCTTAAATCAAAGAAATTATAGCTATTTTTACTTATAAATTTTCGTGTGGTGTTATTTAGAAATGTATTAAATGTAGAATTTTCTGTGGTTGCATTATGGTAGTTTTCAAAATCAATCTCAAAATCATTTCTTTCGTTCTCCTTTACTTTGGCAATATATTCTTTGTGTGAATTATTGTCTGTAATGGATGCATCGTTAAAGAAATTTACACCTGCTTTGAATGGGTGTACATTATCTGAATAGAAAAAGAAATTGTTATCGTTTAAAGAACCAACTGTTTTAAGTTGTCTTGTAGATTCTGAGCGTTTTAGTATGTTCCGCCCAACAATCTTAAAGCCTTTGCTTTCTATGTAGTCTATTAATTTACTCATTGTGTGTTCTATTGTGAAAAATGCAGGTGTTCGACTTCCTACAATTCAAAGTTAAAAAATTATATACGTTTTCCGTTGGTCTTTCTTTTTGGTTATAAACAAAGCTATGAACAAAATTTAATGCTTTTAAAATAAGTTTCAAGGGGTTTTTACACCCCTATTCACTCTGAAAAACAAGACAAAAAAATTAACTATGAACAGAAAATTATTTTATTTTAATTATGTTATTATCGTTTGGATTAGCTGCAGGATTGTAAACCTTTTTAGTTTTCCTGCTTTTTGCTAAAACCGTTTCAGCATCTCCAATATTATTTCTGTCTTTGGTATCAAATCCTTTTAATATTTGAATTATTGTTTGGACTTCTGCACTTCTAATCTCGGTCTTTGAATTGGTTGTAGTGTTCTGAATTGTAAAATTATATCTATCCATTATCGTCTGTTATTCATTGATAAACTATTACTATAACC
>ENA-ORXF01001868-ORXF01001868.1-marine-metagenome-genome-assembly--contig:-NODE-1868-length-13171-cov-11.170918_pt1 | contig 13171 bp, 16 predicted proteins | sample MGYA00237864_ERZ511476 | MGnify/ENA primary metagenome ERZ511476 (study PRJEB26306, sample SAMN06343908) | marine metagenome | isolation source: coastal waters | place: Atlantic Ocean: West Antarctic... | reverse complement strand
GTAGAGGAAAAAAGAAAATTTAAAGAAGCAGAAGCGGAGACAGAAAAAGCAAGATTAAAAGCAGACGAGACAGATTTAAAAAAAAGAAGTAAAGAGAAAAGGGAGAGAGAAGCAGAAGAAAGAAAACAAAGCGCATTAGCGAAATTGATAGAAGAGACAGAATACAAAAAAGGAAAAGACACATACTTCGAGGCAAATATAGCAGGAGAAAGAGATTTGCGGCAACGAATGTTCGCAACAAATCCGAGAAAGTTTAATTTTGGTTATAATCCAACCGGCGGACATTTTCCACCCGGACACAAATCCCATAAATTTCACAGCAGGACAAACGCCATAGACGCATTCGCTGCGGCATTAGACCCAGCTGAACAACCAGAGCAAGAGCTGGCGGGCATGAGCGAGGAAGACGCAGCAAGAGTAGCAGCAGCCAGAGCAGCCGCATTAGAAAAAATAGCAGAAAGAAAAAGAGCAGCAGAAACAGAAGCCGCAAAAGCAGACGCAGCCGCAGGCGTGGGAAGTTTTTTCTCCGGAGCAACAGCAGACGTAGCCGCAGACGAAGAAAGAATAAGGGGCGAGAATGTTATGGATTTCGATTTAGAGGCTGCAGTAGCAGCACAATTAACATCATCCGAAGAAGAAGAGAACGAAACAGCGGAGGAAAGAACAAAGCGGAAAGCTGAGAAAAAAAAACAGCGGGAAATTAGTGAAGCAACTGCAAAAAAAAAAAGAGCAACAGCAGCAAAAAAAGCAGCCAAAGCAGCAACTGAACTGGAGGCACGAAGAAAAAAATTAAGAGAGAAGGGAACTCTCAATAGTTAATATGAATAAATTAAAATATTATAAAATAAAAATAAAAAATAATTAAAATAATTATATATATATAATTATATATATATAATGAGTTTTATAGTTGAAAATATAGCGCCCGGAGTAATTGCGGGAGACCGCCGCGATGTCGTGATGTTATCTAGACAAAGCGCGAGAAATAATATAGAAAGAATTAAAGAAGTTCGCCCCGTTGTTAATTTAGCACCAAAAGAAAAAATAATACAAACCCCAATTACGGGATTAAAAAACACGGGATACGATATTAGAAATTTAATAAATCAGGCGAGAGTTAAACAACACCAACAGCGGTTTATTGATAATGATAATTTACAAATAGATAAAAGGAATTTTAGTAAAATTTATTTTCAATAAATATTTTATACAGAAAAATCAATAAAAAATTTATTTTTATTATTGATATCTAATTTATTATTAAATAAAATATATGTATTAGGCTTTTTATTTTTTCTTCTATATTGTATATTTTTTTTATTTTTTTCATACCAATTTTTATAATATATTTTTTGTTTTCTTATATATTCTTCATCAAATTTTAATTTGGTATGGTATCTAGTTAAAATATTTTTTTTCCTTTCTTCATAAGTTTGAGCCATAATAATTATTAATAAAAAATATTATTTATATATATTTATATAATATATATATATATTATAATGAACGATTTAAACATTAAAGAAATTCAAAACGAAAAAATAAAATTAAGTAAAATGGCGTTTAGTTGTGATGGAATTGATGATACAGTGCCATACCCTTTACCGACTAAAAAAAACTTTTTTATGGCTTTAATTGGAAAGCCCGGAAGTGGTAAAACCAGTCTCTTATTAAATTTAATAACTAAAAGGAACAAATGTTTTAATAGAAAATTTGATAAAGTTTTTTTATTTTCGCCGAGTTTGGGAACAGAAAAAAAAGGGAAATTTTCGCAATTACCATCTGACCAAATTTTTGATGAATTAAATATACAGAATTTAGAAGGAATATTACAAAAAATAAAAGGGAGCGGGGATGATGTTCTTATAGTGTTAGATGATGTGATTAACGATATAACAAAATCAACAGAATTGCAGCGGAATTTATGCCGCGTAATTATGAACCGCCGACACCTTAGTACAGACGGAGAGAACGGCACGGTCGGGCTTATTATGACAACGCAGGTCGCAATAAAAATACCCGCACCAATTCGCAAATGTATTACGCATTTAGTTTTATTTAATACATCCAATAAAAAAGAATTACAGACTATATTTGATGAATTTATATCTATACCAAAAAAAAAATTTATTCAAATTTTAAAACATTGTTTTAAATCTAAACATGATTTTATTTATTTAAATTTAGAAGAAGAAATACACAATCAATATTTTAACAAATTTAATAAATTAACTTTTGACGCTTCTAATGAATATGATATAAGATAAAAATATATATTATATATATATATATATAATGGATAATAATTATGGACCCCGAACATTAAGCGGAGATAATGAGATAACATTTAATTTACTTAATATAACCGGAGACATTGAAGTAAATGGAAATGCAGGCAGCGCGCAGCAGGTTCTTTCTAAAAATTCTTTTAATAAATTAGTATGGAGCAGCTCAACCACTCACGACGATGCGGGCGTGGGTTTAGTTTATAATATCGCGACTGATAAACTAGATTTAAATTTAAACGGATTAGCAACAACAACAACAATAACGCAAAATGATTTTATAACTTTTCATAATAACGCAAGCGGAACAGATAATAAAATATTAAATCAAAATTATATAGACCCGACATTATGCAGTTTTTTTAGAACTGTTTTAACTGTTGGAGATACTGCCGCGGATAAATTAAATAATCATTTATGGATACAACAAATAGACGATGACGGAAACCGAACATTAACAAAAATTTTAATTGAAAATTTTATTGATTTTGTTTTAAGTAAATTTACTAGCCACGGGCATGCGATAACCTTTGGAAATACTGTTATAATTAAACCAACTTTAGACGCGATGACTTTTACAGTAGAGGATAATAGTGGTAATATTGCCTTTCAGTATTCAGCAGGACCGACCAGAATTGTAAAAATAGGGAATTTTATTAATGAAACACATATGATAGGTAATGAGATTACATTAGGGTCTGATTTGGTGCGGTTTTGTAGTAAGAGCGAATATACCGCAGGGTATGAGGTGGATTATTTTAATTATCTTAATAGTGCGTTATTATTATCATTAGGTAGTGAGTATGTAGAAGTAAATATCGTAAGTAATTTAGACGGTCAAGTGGAGAAGGGTGAGGTCACGTTTTTAGTTGTTAAAGATAGTATTTTTAAATTAAATCATATTCACGAAGTGAGCGGACACGCTCAGAGTAATGAAAATTTATTAATTGTTAACGCCGGTTCTTTACCATATTTTAAAATATTTACTGATGGGGGTAATCATGATTTAGTAGTAATAGATATTCATAATAGAGTTTCAAATTTTAATTTAGAATTTACAAACCCAATTGCGGTCGGTAATAGTAATTTAAGTAGTCAGGATTTTTTTAAAATCAATCATAGAAACGATGACGATAATCATCATTATGGGCAGATAGAAATGAAATTTAGCAATATTGATTTAGCGACTGGGGCGATTGATAATAATGGTGGGTTTAAATTTAGAAATAAAGATAAGAAAATACAATTTTTAAAAACATATGATAACACAGTCGGTTTAGAATATAATGGTGAGACTAATTTATTATATATTAACTCTCTAATAGATACCAGTATAATCCCAGCGGCTACATCAACTTATAGTTTAGGGTCTCCATCTAATAAATATCTAACGGTTTATTGTAATAGTGTAGTGGGCGCAGGTTTGATGGATAACCCGGCGCAGGGTGATTTTTTACCGGATACAACCTTAGCCCATAATTTGGGTTCTAGTACTTTTAAATGGAATGAAGTTCATATTGGGACTTTAATAACTGATATAGTAAATAGTAATTTAATACCTAATACTAATGATACTCATTCAATCGGCTCACTATCTAAAGTATATACCGAAATATTCGCAAAAACTATAGCGGCTACGGCTAATACAGCAGGGACCGGCGGAACATTAAAAAGTGAAAATTTAGTAATTGGGCGGATTGGGGTTAATAATGATTTATTTGTTAATGATAGAATTATATTAGATACTACAACCGGACTTACTAAAATTTTACCAGAAACAAACGACATAATAGAATTGGGGAGCGTAGATGAAAAATTTAAATCTATTCATAGTAAACTAATAGATAGCGACACGACAGAGAGCAAAGCGTTTAATTTTAAAAATACAGCGGGCACGAATTGTATGTACTGGGACGGAAGCACGGGAACTTTTACGGGAGTTAATAGCACGGGGGCTAAATCGTTTGAATGGGATTTTACTAATCAGGAATTTAATTTTTATCATACTATTTCCAGTGGTCCATTTATGGGACAGAGGCAGGTTGCGGTTAAAATTCGTACTAATACAACTAGCAACAATAGCCCGATGCAGTTTAATAATTTACCAACCGGCTCGACTGGTTTAAATAGTGGCGATTTGTGGGTTGATACTTCCGGAGGATATTTAAAATTAGCATAATTACGGATTGGGGGGCGCTGCTTCATCTGGTGTATCTTCGGGCACAACTCTATCGCATTTAATTAATCCAAAACATAAATTTATTTTTTTGCAGTGGCTTTTCTGAATGGCAAAACATAGAGACACCAACACCGAACCGCAAACTGAAATAAAGACGCCGAGGGAATTCCATTCTACCATTTTTATTTATAATATATATTATAAATAAATATTATATTATATAGTATTATATGTGGATTTTATTTATTTTTTATGATAAACAGAGAACAAAATTAATAAAACAATTATCATTCAACTCAATAAAAGAAATCAGTTATGTGAGCGGAATGAAGTCGCAAACTATATCGAATTATTATCATGATTTAATAAAAGCGCGGGGCGTTCTAGAATATTGTATATTATATCAAGAGAAGAAAAATAATTAATTAATTCATTAATTTCATTAATTTTTGTACTCTTTCTATTTCTTTTTTTTCTTCTTCTTTTTTCTTTCTACGATATTCTTTTTGTTTTGCTTTTATAACTTCTTTATTTTTTTGATAATATTCTTTTTGTTTTCTTTTTCTTTCTTCACATTCGGTTCGGCTTTCGTATAATCTTTTTTGTTTTAATCTTTCTTTTGCTGCTTCATTTAATCTATATTTATTTTGTTGATAATATTCTTTATCTCTTTCGCTCTTATTCATTTATATAATATATATTTTTTTGTTTAAATATACTGAAATATGAAATTAATATATAAATAGTAAAAGGAAAAATAAATAATAAAAGGTAAAATAAATATTAAATAAAATACCACACATTAAATAAATACCACAAAATATATATATTATAGTTTTTAATAAATAGAGGTTAATAGGTATAGATTTATTTAATATTTATATTTATACATCTATTTATTATTATAAAATTATATATAAATACTGTGGTAGTTTCCATCCCAGAAAAGAAGAGAAAAAATAAAAAATTTCCCCCGAGGAAGAAAAAAGTTTTTTTTTCTAGCAAAGTTTGGAGAGCCATCGAAACTGCCACAGCCGGAGGCGGTGCCATAAAATAGGTGTAAAATTATTTATTTATTATAAAATTATATCTATTAACGTCTATATTTATTTGTGGTATATATTTCGGAACATTTTAAATATTAAATAATAAAATTTATTTTTTTTATCCTTTTGTTATATATATATATATAATGGATACTATAAAGGATATTAATACACTTAAACACAAAAATATAAATATATCTATAATGAATACTTTAAAATTTACCGATAAGGTGAATGTCAAAAATGCAAAATATATTTATACTCTTAATTTATCAGAATTTAAATCTACTTTTTGGAACAGAGAGGAGATGTCTCAAAATTCTAAAAAATGGGATATAAATATTTATTTTAAACAAATCAAAAATTATTGTTTATTAGTTATTAATAATCAAATTAAAAATGATAAATATAGTTATATAAACCAAACATACAAATATTCAGAAGGCTCAACAGCCGGGCGCATCTATGTTAACGGGTTCGGGGTTCAAAGCCTTCAAAATAAAATTAGAAAATTTTTAACGGGTTCGGCTTTGGTTGATATTGATATTAAAAATGCCCACCCCACAATTCTTTATTCTTTAGTTATGGAATATAATAAAAATAATAAAAATAAATTATTTTATAATCACTTAGACCAGTATGTCAATAAACGCGACGCCATTATAGAAGAGTATGGATTTAATAAATTATCTTTATTAATTGGTTTAAATTCTGATGAGATACAAACAAACAAAAAAAATAAAGGGTTTTATACTAAAAATTTATTTTTAATAGGTTTCCACAAAGAAAAGATGAAAATATATGAAGCGTTAATAAATAGTAATATATATAAAAAACATAATATAAATAGTAATAATATAAATAATCCCATTAGTAGTAAAATAAATAAATTATTTTGTGTTATTGAAAATAATATAATTCAGAGTAAAATAAAAAATAAAATTTGCGTGCCTATGTTTGATGGTTTTATGATTGAGAAAGAAGAAAAAATAAATTATGATTATTTAATAGAAAATAAAGAATTGATAAAATGGGATTATAAAAATAATATTAGTGATATAAATATTGATGAATTTGATGAGAGTGAATGTAATGATTATAATAGTATTAAATTAAAATTTGAAAAAGATAATTGTTTTATTGTTGGTTCTGCTATATGTGTTAAAAAATTAAAAAATGAAGATGGAATTTTAGAGGATAAATTATATGATACTGCAAAATTCACGACCGTAAATAATAATATTAAATTTATTGATACAGAAGGAAAACAGAAATTTTTTGTTAAAAAATGGCTAGAAGACCCAGAGAGAAGAGAATATAATGATATCGTTTTTAATCCTTATTCTATTAAAGAAAACGACACCACACCATCATCTCATTTAAATATTTTCACAGAATTCTCAAGCAAAAAATTGGAAACATTCACAGAGCCGGAATGGTTCACGGATTTTATTTTTACTCAAATAGGAAACGAAAAGAAAGAGAGCGCCGAATGGTTGTTGAATTATTGCGCGCAATTAATCCAAAACCCTGAAAAAAACATTGAGCTGGTTTTAGTTTTAAGAGGTGAAAGCGGTAATGGCAAAGATACTTTTGTGAGTGTTTTGGAACACCTTTTCGGCGTTTCTAATAACTATGCTTACAGAACGAGCAAAATCTCGGATATTTTTAGTGATGGATTTAATTCATCATTAAAAAATAAATTATTAGTTCAATTTAATGAGATGGAGGGCATTGATGGAATTAAAGCAAAAGAAAGAATAAAAGACCAATGCACCGCGGAATTTAACAACATTAAAGAAAAATATCTACCAGATATGAAACAAAAAAATAAAGCCCGTATAATTATTTCTAGTAATAACACTTCCCCCGTTCAATTCTCACACGATGAGCGGCGGTTTATTATGTTTAAAATTGGTAATAAATATAAACAAAATAATAAATATTTTGAAAATATTCACACTAGTATGAGAGATAAAAATAAAATAAATAATTTATTTACATATTTATTAAATCGGGATATTTCCAAATGGAAACCGTTTGAAGATAGACCAATGACGATAGAACATAAAAACGCTATATGTAATGCGTGCCCCATATATATAAAATATTTAAAATATATTTTAGAAAAATTTAAATTTTTAGAACCAACAACAGAGGACGAGGCGAGCAAATATACAAAAACAAAAAATAAAAATTTATTTATTAAGACTCGTGATTTATACACTCATTATAAACAGTGGGCATATAATGAGCATTTAATAGTTAATGAAAATAATTTTCACGCAAAAAGTTTTAAAGCAAAAATGGAAGAAATCCCCGGAATTGAATTTGATAAAAAAATAAGATATAAGAATAAAACGCCATTTGTTGTTTATATGAAATTAGACATTTTAAAAATTTCATTAGATAAATATAAAATTTCATTAGATGAAACTATATATGATATTAATGATTTATAAAAAATAAAAATATAAAAATATAAAAAGTATATATATATATTATTTAAAAAGATAATAATATATATATATTAGTATAGTATGTTTTATCACATTAAAATAACACTAAAAAATAATGAAATTTATGAATTATCCACTGATAGCTATTTAAATTTATGTCATAGAATAAATGATGATTTATTTTCTGGTTTTCCAATTTTAAAATTGCAAACTATAAAAGCATCTTTAAAAAAGAATGGTAAAATTAATCATTTAAAAAATATTATTCCATCAATTGAAATAACAACATATAAAAAAACTTCATTTAAAACCAATAAAGAATATCAAGCAGAATTGGCAAAATGTAAAACATAATTAAAATTATTATCATTATTATTATTATTATATATATATATATATATATATATATATGAAAACTTTCGGAGAACAATTATTCGGCGGTGCTGCTTCTGTTGGTCTCGGTATTGCTGCGCCGTTTCTGGCGTTTGGAGCATTAAACGCAATAGGGAAAGACCCCGAAGCATTTAAAAGTTTTGGAAAAAAATTTATGGGTGGTGGGGGTAGAGGTATGGGTAGTAAATTAAATGGAACATATAAAAATAAAATAGGTGTAAAAAAAAATTAATTTTAAAATAAAATAAATAAAATAAATATTATAATATATATATATATATATATATTATAAATAATGCCAAAGAAAAGCAACCCCTGGACCGTTCACGTTTCTAAAGTTTTTAAAGATGGTAAAAAGAAAAATAGTAATTATACATTTACGCAAGCTCTCAAAGATGCTAAAAAAACATATAAAAAAAATTAAATAATTATTAATTTAATTCATTCATATATATATAATGGCTTTTAACTTTTCCCGAACCATATCTTTTAGTATAATGATTTTTATAATATTTTTTAAAAACATTATCTAATAAAAAATTATATGAATGTATAAAAATAGAATTATAATCTTGAAATAATAAATGTATTTTTTCAAAAAATAATTTCATATCCCCCAAATTTTTATATGAAGAATTATCTTCAAATAAATATGGGGGGTCCAAATAAATTAAAGATGTTTCTTTATCATATATATTAAAATCAATATTATTAAATCTATCATGAATAAACGTGGTAGTTTTTATTATATCTAAAAATTTTAATTTATTTTTATTACGTGCCCGAGCCAGTCTAATACTAAAAATATTTTTTTTAAGCATATATATTAAATATTTATTATCAGTTTTAATATTTTTATAAACATAATCTCTCGTGGTTTTTATTGTTAATAATGTTTTATCTTTACCATCTTTATATATAAAATTTTCTTTTATATAATCAATCTCTTTATTATATTCATTTATAAAATCTTCAAATTTATTCTCTATTAATAATCTTTTAATATAATTATAAAAATTTATTAATTCTTCATCATTATCATATATAATATAATTAATATTTTTTAAATTTTTTATTTCATATAGATACCGAGAAAATCCAAAACTACCACCGAAAGGCTCTATGACCGTCTTATATTTTGAAAAATTAATATTTTCTAGTTCTTTACTTTCTTTAAATTTCTGTCCCGTATAATTTAATATAAACTGACTATTCATATATATATATATATATATATATATATTAAATTAATAATTAAATTTTTTAAATAAATAAATAAATATTTAATATTTTAATATTTATTATATATATATAGTTTATTATATGGAAGAATTAAAAGAAGAAAATACGAAAGATTTCGAAGATATTGAAGAACCAAAAACAGCACCCAACAGCCCAGAGGCACACCCAGAACTAGAACCAGCACCAGAGGACCCAACACCAGAACCAGACGAAGAAGAACCAGCCCCCACAATTGAGAGACCAAAACGCGTCCGAACTCAAAAACAAAAAGAAGCATTTAAAAAAGCCAGAGAAACGCGGGCACGTAATATAGAGGAGAGAAAAAAAAATAAAGAAATAAAAAATTTAAAAGCTAAATTAGAACTAGAAAAAAAAAATAAAAAAAAATTAAAAAATAAAAAAAAAATTATTATTAGTAGTAGCGAAAGCGAAAGCGAAAGCGAAAGCGAAAGCAGCAGCGAAGAAGAAGAAGAAGAAAAAATAATTTATATTAAGAAACCAAAAAAAAAAGAAAAAGAAAAACCAAAACCAAAAAAAAAAATAGTTTATTATCAATCAACATCTGAAGACAGTGAGGAAGAACCAGAACCACCACCACAAAAGCCAATTTATAAAAAACCCAGCATGAATATGAGATTTTATTAAAACCGGTCATTATTTAAAAGATTAAATATATATTATATTATAAAAAAAGATGAAATATACCATTAAAATTACCACGCCCGAAGGCGCAATAAATACGCATTATTATTATAGACGCGCGGAAGCTATAAAAGATATTAATAAAATTTATTTTTCAAATTTTCAAATTGCTACTATACATAATTTATTTAGAAAAACTTCAAAAAATAAAATATTTAATAATATTGAAATTATAAAAGAATTAAAAAAAAATGTAAATGAACCAAAAAAAAAAATATTATATACATTAAAAAAAGAAATAAAAAATTTTAATAAAGATAATTTAAAAAAAATATATCTATCATTAGTATATATGGAGAATAAATTAAAATTAAAAAACCCAGATATAAAAGATGAAACAATAAAACAATATATAAATTATTATATAAATGTTTCTAAATTATTAAAAAAAAACCCAAAGACTAGATGGTTATTCAATGTCGCACCGATGACCGTATTTAATACACTTAAAGAAAATTATGCGAACTCGTCTTTATCCCCCATTCTAACATCATTAATAAAAATTTTATATTCTAATAATAGTGAAGAAATCGCAAAAAAATATATAGAATTAAAAAAATCTATACCCATAAAAGAACTAAATATAAAAACAGATAAACAAATAAAAAATTGGATATCAAAAGAAGAAGTTTTAAAACTATTAGAAGAATTAAAAAAAATAATAATTATTAACCCTTCATTTTTAAATTTTAGAAAATATTTAATTTTATTAATTTTAACTAAGACACCACTGCGCAACGACCTCGCCGGGGTGCTTATGGTTGATAAATTAAAAGATACTAAAGATAATAAAAATAATTATTATGTTAAAGATGATGGATTATTAATTTTAAATCATTATAAAACATCTAAAAGATATGGACAAAAAAAAATTCCATTTAATAAAGAAGTCCAAAAAGTTATTTTAGATTTTCATAAGTTATTTAATAATAAATATTTAATCTCAAATGAGAACGGAGAAGAATTAACACCCAGTGCAATGTCTAAATTATTAATAAGATTATTTAAAAAAAGATTTAATAAAAATATCGGAACTCAAATGCTACGACACATAATGTTAGATAATAAAGACAATAAAGAATTTATAAAAAAGAAAAAAGAATTTATAAAAAATAATAAAAATATATCCGACGAGATGGGCCACAATCTCTCAACTCATGAAAATTATATTTTATTATAAATATAAAAAAATAAATAATAAATAATACTTAATAAATTAAAATTAATAATAATACTATATAACATAATATAATATTATTATATATTATATATATATATATATGGAAACTTATATTTTAAAAAATTCTAATAGAAAGGGTAAAAGATATTTATTAGAGATGCCAAAATATAAACACTCGCACCACTTCGGCAGTGCAGGCGGTAAAACTTATATAGACCACAACGACGACAAAAAAAAAGCCGCGTGGATTGCGAGACATAAAAAAGATAAAAATTATAATAATAAACATAGTGGAATTTTTCACAGTAGAGAGTTATTATGGACGGAGAAAAATTTAAATAAATCGATTAAAAGATATGAGATAAAATATAATATAAAAATTATAAATAAAATTAAATAAAATATATATATATACTATATAAAGTGTATATAAACGCTTAAGGCTTAAAGACTTGAATATATAGTATTGTATAAGCAAATAACATGAACAACACCAACAAAGCCCTCCCGGCTTTTACGTGTTCCATTTGCGACAAAACCAAAAAAGAATTTTATAAATTGGCTATTAAATATAAAAAACTAATGAAACCAGAAAAGGCATTGAGCGGATGCAATAAAAAAGAATTATTTATTTATATTAAAAAAGCGGATAAGCTGCTGCAGTCTATGTACGCAATAGACAGAGCGGACGACGAACGCACAGCCGAGATAGAGAGCGAGGAGGAGGAGAGCGAGGAGGAGAGCGAAGAAGAAGAAACGCCGCTACCTGAAGAAGATATGCGAGATTTTAAAATGTTAACTGATAGATTTTTAAATTTTTCAAAAAGTGAATTAATTGAAAAATTTAAAAATATGATTATTATTTATAAAGTATCACCCGGACCGGTTGAGCTGAGCACATACACCAAACACAACCTGGCGCAAATTCTCGCATATAACACGATAGAGATTGCGAAAAAATTGAAGAGCCGCGCGCCAAAAATTGAGCCAAAAATTGAGCCAAAAAGAGAGGGAGTAAAAGTAACAACACTCAGCAACGGCACGAAAATGCTGAGCGTAAATTTTATGGAATTAGTGAGAGACAAAGAAAACGCAAAGGCAAGGCTGAGAGACGCGGTGAAGGAATTTAAAACCCAATAAATAAAAAAATAAATAAATTAAAAAAATAAATAATATATATTAATAAAATATATATTATTTTAATTTTAATATATATATATATATAAAGTGTATATAAACGCTTAGGGCTTAGAGATATAACTATATAGTATATTAGAAGCAAAACACAATGAACAGCACCACAACCCCAACCCGGGGCGCAGGTTCTGACATTACGCCCAATTTAAAATTTGAAGTTAATAAAGTTTATTTATTACCGCGATATATTATAGGGCAGGAAGACGGCGGCGGCGAGTATTTATACCACCCAGCACAACGGCTCCGAGTTTGGAAGCGCACAAAATGTTATATAACATTACACGGCGGCGGGCGTTATCATGTGAAAAAATATAGAAGCGGTGAAGAGTTTATAATTTTCTCCTCAGATATTATCCCAGATTTAGAAGCCGGAAGCATACGCGAACCAATAGCGAGAGCGGACGCCGTATGTATCGCACTATAAATAAAATAATAAATAAATTAAAAAATAAAATAAAATAAAATAATATATATTAATAAAATATATA
>ENA-ORXF01001866-ORXF01001866.1-marine-metagenome-genome-assembly--contig:-NODE-1866-length-13201-cov-4.254572_pt1 | contig 13201 bp, 19 predicted proteins | sample MGYA00237864_ERZ511476 | MGnify/ENA primary metagenome ERZ511476 (study PRJEB26306, sample SAMN06343908) | marine metagenome | isolation source: coastal waters | place: Atlantic Ocean: West Antarctic... | reverse complement strand
CCATTAATCGCTCCTGATATTGATACCGCGCCAGTATTGCCGCGCACGACTGTGACCAGCGAGAGGTCAGAGGGGCGAGGCGTCAGGGTTATCGTGACCGTTGATGTGTTGTTACATAAAACGTACTCATGCCCGACATTGCCCGAGGTCGTATAATCAACCACGGTCAGAATTGAGGCCGGAGAGACAAGATTAAATATGTCAGTGACGACCCGTTGAAGGTCTGGAATCCCCTGCTCTTTGTTCGGGCTGCGAAGGAGTCTCAACCTAGCAAGTCCTTTGCGTATAGTTCGCCCTTGTACTGTATAAATGCTTGAGTCGCTTGCACCTCGATTTCTTCTTCACGCGCTGGCGCTGTTTCAACGTCAGTCAGAACACCGTCAACCACCTGCTTTTCAGTCGTGGCCTCAACCTGCACTATCTCGGTTGTTGTCTCGCCCGCCACCTTTACATCAACAGTCGGTAGGCTTGCGATATACGCCGCTTTGACTTCAGCATCAAAGACTATGCCGCAGAAAGTTTTTACCCTGTCTGATTCGGTTGAGTAATCTTCTAACGGGTCGATGCTTCTTGGTTCGCGCTTAACCCGATTAACTAATCTGATATTGCTATCCGCCTGCTCTGTCACTGTGCAATCATCACAATTTACAGTGACCCCTGAGCCGCTGAACGATATTTCTTCAATGTGCTCATCTGTTCTAGTGTAGATGATGTCATGTCTGTACGGGAAGGCCTCGGCAATCAGCGAACCTTTAGCGCATGAGGTCTTATCTGGATGCCCTGAGTTAATGTTAGCGCCATCGCTGCAAATCACCGTGTTATCTTCAAACAGTTTAATTATCATAATTATGCTCCATTGCTCGTTCCGGGCGTGACTCCGGCCCACACGCCTGCGTTACCGTTATACCGCAACATGATCATGTCCAGCACGTTGTCAAGCGTGAAATGAGCGCCTAGCCTAATATTCCCTGATCCGCTAGTTACTACTATAGATCGTGCGCTACTGACTGCGCTAAGTATAATAATCGCACCATCTACACCCCCGTTTATGGTTATAAGAGGATCGGACGATGCTGCCGCTTCTGTATCAACCCTATGGTAGCTGCCGGTAACGGTGATTGCCCCCGATGCTATTGTCAGGTCGCCTTGCGTCGGGAGTTTCAGGAAGCCAGATGTGCCTCCTGTTGTGATGCCACCTAATGCTGTGATTTCACCACTAACATCAAGGGTGCCTGTTATGTCAGTATTGCCTGCGGCTAGAGCTGACACAGCAACCGCACCGCTAGCTCCTGCAATTGAAAAGTCCGTGGTAGACGTTGTATAGTTGTACAGTCGGAAATTTCCTGACGAATTCATCCCGAATGCGAATTTATTAGCGCCTGCTTCTTGGTAATACGTCTGAGCGCCGTACGAGGCATTGCCCACATCGAGCGTCAGGGAAGCGTCCGCCGCCCCATCTTGGTTGACTGTCAGCGCATTACTCGCCACCAAAGTCGTGACGGTAGTATTACCACTAGCATTGAGGCTGCCGGTAGTTAGTCCTGCAACCTGAAGGCCGCCTGCCAGAACCACCCCGGCAGCACTCATGTCTACTTTAGTAGTAAGGGTTCCGTTTTCCATTACCTTGAGCAGGAGAGTGCCATCTTCAGTACCGTTAGTAGCATCGTCTATCTGCGCTTCCAAAGCCGCGTAAGTAGTGACACTGCCGGTACTTCCGTTGCCGTTAAACAAGAACCGACCAATGAAATCCGCATCAGCAGGGCTAGCTGAATTCCTGTAAAGCTTCAGGTCTGGGCCGGGGTCAGATCTTTCATCAGTACTTATTAAAACACTTGTAGCGCCAGTGGTTAGGGTGCCAGTAGTCGATAGGTTCTCGTTGTCGAAGTCGATAGCGCCTGAACTGTCTACAATTGAGCCTGGACCGATAGTCAGCGTTCCAGCCGTTAATGTGTCGAACCAGCCCTTAAGCCATCTGACAGCAGTTGAGCCTATAGAATCAGTCGAGTCCGTATCGCTGAGAATATCCCCGCCGGAGGTTAACTCCGTGACTGTGGCCGCTGCCGGGGTATCACCACCAATAACCGAATTATCTAAAGTGCCGCCGTTAATGTCGGGGTTGGTCAAAGTCTTGTTGGTTAAGGTCTGAACCTCCGCAATAGATACGCCTTCGTTCCACACCCCTAAAGTGCCGTTAACGTCCTCGGCCCAGTAGAGTTTTCCTGATTCGGTAATGGCAATTTGCCCATAACGAATCTCACCGGATGCCGCCGTGTCCCGTACCGCAGAAATCAACACAGCCCGCTCAGTATTAGGCGCGTTGGCGCTATTCTCCTCTAGAGAATGGAATCCGGACTTCTTGACCGCTGTCGATCTAGTGTCTGCACTATCAGAGATAGAATCTAGGCCAACTTTGGACGCTTCAACCGCATCTAGATCAGCTTGGACTTGCTCGGGTGTTTGAGTTAAATCTGCCATTAAGTATCCAGTAGAGTGATTTCAGCAGAAGCATCGACGATATTGACTTCTGCATTGGCCGAGGTTTCTATCCTGACAATCCCTTCATGCACTTCACCGAAATTGGTCAACGTCTTGCGACCCTTGCCGGAAACGGTAAACGTGCGGGGATTGGTGAAGGTTTCTAGGTCTTTCGATAGGTAGACGCTGATCTCTGAACTAGCCGAGGCGTCGTAATTAATCCGCAACTCATCTAGCGTTATGTCTCGACCGTCAGCGCCTAGCGACTCGGCAGAGATCATTGGCAAGTCTTTGATACGAGTAACCGCAACACCGTTGTTTTGATACGTGCCAGGGTCTATCTGGTAAAGTTTGCCCGCCGAATAATCGGCCATAAGTGTTTTGTTGTAAGCCTTGATAACTGAGGTCGTCAGGAATGTTCTCTCGAAAAACTCGCCCGTAGACTCGTGATACGTCCATGTTTTTGAGATGGTTGGAAAGATGAAATCGACAAAATTTGATTGTTCGAACGAGTAGCAGTGAACCAGAGCGGCTGCCATAGCCTCTGCAGAATAGCTATCCCACTCAACGCCAATCGCCGTACTTCTCTGCCTGCCTGCTTCATTCACTAACAGAGGGGCGTATTGCGTACCCTGCATCATCGACGGGGCGCGCTCATGGTCGATAAAGTACAAACGATCATCAATCGAGCCGCGAGCATACCGGCCCGCTATTCCGTGTTTAATCACAGCCTGACGATCCAAAGGAGGGAAGCCAACACCGGAGGTATACCAAATCTCTGAGGATTCCTTGCCCAACAGGTAAGCCAATTGATTCAAACTAGCGATGCTCTGCAGGTCGTCCCCGAAAGCCTCCGCTGTGGCAAAGTTCAACGCATTAACAGAGGTGCCGTCATTCAAATCAGAGGTAATGAATTGTCCGTTAGGCTGATCATAGACGCGCCTAGAATCTAGGTAGGCGTGGGTATAGGTAACGCCAAGATCGCCGTCTGTGATGGCTTCTAGACCGCCTGCTGTGGTGTATGAATAGGCTGTATCGCCTGTGGTAATTACGAGCTCAGTATTATCATCACTCATCACGACCCGTTGCGGACTATTGGTGATTGCACCGATAAATGTGGTTACGCCGGAGATGTTGACGGAGAACAGCGAAGGCCCTGAAACGATATAAAGAATGCCGTTCATTACATGCATTCCTCGATCATTACCGCCCGGAGAGACCGATACAAAAAGAGGCTCGCCAGACGCAGTTAATTGCGTTCCTGTGTTGTCGTTGAGCGCTTCAGTCTCAGACATGAAATCAGCAAAAGAGACAAGCCCAGGGAAAGGCCCGTAGCCCATCTTGCTATTTGGAAAAATGTTAAGCGTTTGCTGACTCTCCGCAGAATATCGCGTGTCATCATAATTAGAGCGGAGGGGGAGTCTCATCTGTCGGTCTCGATATTGTAGCGACCAAACGAGAAGGATAGATCCGACATATCAACCGATATATCGAGCGTCATGTCTGCCTCTAGCCTGTCCAGGGTCTTTTCTGCGATGGCGTAGACCGATGGATCAAGCGTCTTTCCATATTGGCTTACCACCTCGACAGCGAGGTTATAACTCAACGCTCTAGCTGTGCCGGGGGGAATATCTAAAGCATCCGCAACGAGTGCGGGAGCAGGTATATCAATCACCTGATCCTCGACCCATTCGGCTATTAAATTCTGTAACGAGATAAATAAATCAGCGTTGCGGCTCGCGTCGTCCGCTAAATATGAGACGCCACTCGAACGCACCCTGAGAAGGATTGTCGCGTTATCAATTATGTCTTGGCTTGTTGTCATAAGAAGTCAGGGCGACCGTTAAGCCGCCCCTTATCACCTCTCTTAGTTGATTGCAGAACGGCTAGCGAGCTCTGGACGGATTGCCTTAAATCCATACAGAATATCTAAACGACAAGGCATCTTGTCATTAGTGATATCGTAATCGCGCACGATCCGCATTGAGATACCATCCATCTCCTCACGAGCGCAAAAGTGAACGCCTTCTGGCTTGATCAGGTCAGCCGTTGCAAAAGCAAAAGCATCTTTCTGGAAGGAGATACACTGTTCAAAAGCCGCACTCGCACCACCTGAGACTTTCACAACCGCAGCGTTATCAGCAGGCGCGCCCGTTACATTCTGGCGGCCTCCTGCAATCGTCAGCGCTGGAGAGATAGCCAGAGAAGTAGCAGAACTACCTGACGCCTCAGTAACAACGAACTTTTGCAAGATCCCCGTTGTTATCTTGGTTTCAGGATGAACGCGAAACACGCCAGCAAACGTAATAACATCGCCTTTAAGGAGCGTGTTAGATCCGCCGTCTACAGGGATGCTCTCACCAGTTTTGTTAGCGCCGTTCACGACGTAACCAGTCGTTGCAGCCGCTGTACCAGAGGTAAAGCTAGGTATCAGCGTATTCTCAAAGTGGTCGAATCCAGCAGCCCGACCGATGATGCCTTCCTTGTACTGCTTCGCAATCGCGGTAGATGACTGAAACAGACCTTTAGCAGCGTCAACATAGTCAACAGTACCTTGAGTGTTCCAGATCATGCAGCGATCAGAAGTAGGCGCAAGCCCATCAGTTAACGCTTTACGAGCGCGGGAAGCGGTGCCGACTGTAGCAGCCGAACCAATCCCATTATCGAAATTGTAAACGTCAAGGATCATCGTCAGGGCGTCAGCCTCGACAACTGATGCCAGGGTAGACATCGCGGGCTTAATGTAACGATCAGAAAACTCATCAATGGTGAGCGACAATTCAGCAGAGGTGAAGTTGATATCAACACCCTTCTGACTTGTAACCGCCAAAGGTGTGCTCACTTCGTCAACGTCCTGAGCGGCCAGTGTTGCGCCATCTCGTACCGTAAATTGGTTTGGTTGGCGAATGTTCAAGGTTGAGCCGATTTTGGCCCCGCTTTGAGCATACTGATCATCATATTGGGTATTGATGTTACCAATAAAGTTTAGGTTCTGGTGAAGCACTAAAAGCGCTTCTTTCGTGATGACGCTATCCGTCAATAAAGTATTAGCCATGAGATTTTATTCCTATTTGCCGCCTTTACGTCGATGTGCCGCGTACTCTTTCATGGACATATCATTCATATCCTTTTCAACCTTCCCGTTAGGGGTTATGGGTTTTAAAGGAACAGGCGTATTTGTTGTTTTGGCAGAAGGGGACGCGGATAACTTGGAGGCGATTGCTGCTAATTTCATTCCAGCCATTACAGGAGACAGTTGATTAATACTTGCCGACTCATGCGGATTGGATGCCAGGTAATAAGCCAATGCAGGCCCGTTATCACCGAAAAACATAGCCTCTTTCACTGAATTTGATTGGATGAAAGTTGGGGCTGTGATTTTCTTGTAATAATCGGGCTGTGATTCGGCAAACTCGCTAGAACGCTCTTTGAAGGTGTCAACTGCAACTTGCATCTGTTGCTGTTGCGCCTCTTGTACTAGCATTCTTTCCTGACGGACGTTAGCGCTTGCTACTGCCTTTTCTGTTTGGCGACCAGAGTATTCAATAACCGCTTGCTGATGCCACCGCTCATCGAAGTCATAATCTTCGAGTCGTGGATATGCTTCAGGCTGCTGATTATGGTTGCTGTATTGCGCCTCCATATTGTTGGCGCGCCGTTCAGCTTCATCTGCTCGCCGCTTTGCGTCTTCTCTCTGTCGTGTAAGTTCCGAGATTCGTTCCTGCACCCTGTTTTTCTTGGGCTCGGACTCTGTTTTTTCGGTGTTATCAGTTTCACCGGATGGCGCGTCTGTTTCCGTCTGCGCTTGCGCCTCGTCGGTCGATACCTCTACAACTTCAGGGGTTTCAACTTCAGGGCTAGTGGTTTGCTCCTCTACAACGGCGGGGGCAGCCGATGGCGCTATGGCCTCTACTTCATTAATCAAGAGTACGTCTCCACGAATATGCCTACGTTTGGCACGTAGTCAGCCTAAAAACCCTGAACGGGTTAGAACTGGAGGGCTTGCATTCTCTGCATAGCGATTAGCTGGCCCTGAAAATCTTGCTTTTTGATGGCGGTATCAATCTGCTCTGAGATCGCTTTGGCTTCGTTCAGCTTTGCCACAGATGCGGCCTTGGCTGTTTCAGCTTGCTCGTTAGCAAGTTGCGCCTGCTGCATAGCCTGCTGGAGTTGCTGCTGCTGCGCTTGTGCCTGTTGCTGGCCCTGGCTGGCCTGCGCCATCTCTTGCTGTTCTTCCTCGTTAGGCTCTATAAATCCACGCTGTATACCAACTTTTCGCTTCCGCTTAACAAGCTCGTCTGCGCCGACTAGATCCAGAGATGAATAGTAGATATCACCTATCAATTCACCCTCGGCAGGATTTTGAGAGATAATTTGCGCTAACGAATCGGCAGTTTCGGCGCGGCGTGTTGAATACGCGGGGCCGACCGTTATCTTTACGTCATACTTACCGCGGGAAAGGTCGTTAAGCGTGTAATTTTCGCCCGTCGCGTTGTCTTTCATGGGCCTATTGATCGTCTCGACTTTCTCGGCCATATCCTCACCAAGAATGCGTATAGTCCTGGTGCCGTCATAGACTTTGGGGATCAGGTCAACATAGATGCGCCCAGTGTGCTCGATGGCTTCGTTGAGCTCGTCAGTAAATTCAAAGGTTGCCGTTGACCCTTCGAGTTTGCGCTCACGTATGGCCCGCCCTGAGGTCTCGTTAGACCTTGCGCCCAGTGAGGCATCATAAATGCCGGTCGTTGATTTAATATCGTCAGATGATATCTGAAGCCCAGTTAATAGGGCTGGCGATGGTTGCGCGGGTGCCTGTCTGAATGGCTTATTACCATTATCAAAATTGAACAACATCACAGGATCGTTAGACGTATTAATCGCCTTCCAACGCGGTTCATGGCCTTTTATCATGTTTGCAGTGGCAAAATAAGGCTGCTTAGGCTGTAGGGCGACGGTTTCTACATAGGTGCTTCGCTCGTAGTTATAGAGCCTCTGCGCGTCCTTACCCTTTCGAGTCAAGCCGCGTGATAGGAGCTCTCCGTCTACAATTGAATTCTTACCCAACACAGGCACTAGGGGGACAAACTTGCCCACCTCGTCAACTTCTTCGAGAATGTCTACAGCGTTGAGCTTGAAGTGCTCCAGCTTGGTTCTTGGCGTTGTGCGTGATTTTAAGACCGTGATGCCAGCCGCTGCCAATTCGTCAAGCAAGGCCAAAAAGCCCTCGTCTTCCTCAACCACTCGATTATCGCTGAGGAGATGAATAGTTTTCTCGCCATCTTCAACGAGCCGGTAGTATTCGCACACTCTCACCGTGTCGTCGTTCATCCATAGCTTTTTCGAGCCCTTGAAGTCATAGCCCGTTGACATATCAGAGACAGCTTTGGGATAGGCCTTCTCGTATTCTTCCTTGTCCATATCGTCAAAGACAAAGCCGTAACGCATCCGGTCCAGATCAGCCGTCTGAACAATCGGATCAACCAACACAGAAAATGGGTTTTTAACCTCATCGAGAATAATATCCTGATGGATCGAGTCGTCATCCAAGAAGTCGTGTCGAACTCTCCAAGCACCCCATCCGCCTTTAACCGTATATTTAAACCCTGTTTTGTATGCCTTAGAGCCGCGTTGCTCGATCTGTCTAATCAAGCCCTCGTATATTTCTGCCGTGTCTGCGTCGTCGTCCTCCGCTCCTCGCACCTTGACTGAGGGGCGGTTCTGCAAGTGACCGCCAACCGTCTGATCAATAGCGCCGGACAGCTTATCGAACGTCATAGTGGGCCGACCTTGGCGAGTCGTGCGCGTTGCCTCGTCCCATTGCCCATCCACCGCATCAACAAAACGAACGTCATCCATCGCGGCCTCGAATACATCGCTCCAGGCTTCTCGCGCAATTTCAAACCGCGTCAGCGCCTCATCGACGATTGCTTGGCGTTGCTTTTTGGTACGTTTTACCATTCGGAGGTGAATTCCATGTTTGTAGGTTTGGGCGACGTTTCTGCGAATCTGATCATCATTAGTGCGTAGCGGGTTGCGGCCATTAAGTCGTCATACTCTTTGACGATCTTTCCATCCTTGCGGTGGTATAACCGGAACTCGTCGAACCAGTCTTGCAAGTGCTCTGCCACCTTGAACCGGCCCGTTTTCATTAGATCAAGCATTAGCTGAATGCCTGCCTCGACCCCATTTCCGCCTGATTCCCAGGTCGCATGGTTATCAAGCATCTTTAATCCTTGATCCCTGTACTGATCCCTGAGAGCCATGCCAGACCCCTTATCGTGCTGGTGTCCGTCGTGTGGCCATGCAACTGGTATCCAATCGCCCTTGGGCTTGATTGCTGCCGCGTGAATCACTGGCGTTTGTTCTTTTTGTTTGTAGCAGTCGTATAGGTGGTAAACGTCTGCGTCTCGATCCCATGCTATCCAGGTCGCCGCTGTTGGGTGATCCCAGCCGAAATCTATACCGACAATTCGAACCCACTCACTAGCAATAACTGGCGCGGACTCTTTTAGGAATTCTTCCTCGATGGGAAATATCTTGCCTGAGCCTAATTGCGGTATACCCTCAGCGCGGGCTTTGCGTTCATGCGCTGGGTATGAGTCAACAATCGTCTGACGCTCATCATCCGAGTAATGGTCTACATCAAAGATCGTCATGCTGGTGACAGCTTTAGTCATTAGGAACGTCCGTCATAAACGCTCTTATCACTTCTGTCATACCTAGCAATGGGGTTGCCGTAATCATCGTGTGAACGCCTTTCGCGTTGGTTCTGGTTCGCCCCTCGGAATAGATGTCCGCGGGAGGTTCTTCATCGAACCAGACTAGATGTACTGTTGGCCCTTGCCACTTGAGACGGCCTTTCTCGTATGCTTTGAAACTAACTTGAGAGGTTCCATTCCTGTGCTTAACCTGAATGTTGTCTAGTAGATTGACGATGCCTAGAGCTCGACTGGTGTCTGTGATCTTGTCCCCAGGTATCCAGCCTGTACCCCATTCTTCCTCGTTAGCAGGAGGCCCGAGCAGAACACGTTGTGGATTGTCGCGGGTAGTCTCTGACGTAACGCCAGAAGCCCAAATCAATGGCGGCTCGTCGAATCTCAAGCCCTCCCACCAATCGGGATAGTCACCAGTTAGGTGAATAGCGCATTCAGCGCCACCGGCTAACGTCTTGCCTAACTGATTCCCCGCCATGAAAAGGCGCTCGTTGAACAATGCGCCGTTCCTGTGGAATTCTCGTTGTTTGGCGTAAGGGGCGTAATTAGTGAGTTGGCTGCGGTCCTGACGTTTCTTGATCGCCTGCAATAACGCCAAGTAATCGGAGATTTGTTGCTTGCTCGTTTGCTCTTCGGATAAGTTCATCTAGTGGCAGATCATCGAATTCGTTGATGTTGATGTTGTGGTCTTTCGGCATAAGCGAGGCAATTGTCTTGACGTACTGCGTGTTGTCCTCTTCCCGCATCTTGATGACAGCTTCTGCACCATGCTGATTGAAGTCGGCTTGAAGCGTCGTTAAAAAGTCCTCGGTTAGCTTATTCCGAGATCCCTTGACTCGCCCTGGGCCGCCTGGGTTGCCTTTCTCAAACTTAGCCATTAGTCGATTGACCATCGTTAGGAATCGGAGTGTTTCGCTTATCCATAAATCCGATACTCTGGATTGTGGACATTGATTTCTATGTACTGAATGTCTGTCGTGCCGTCGGAGAATGTTGCCGCCACCTTAATCATTGCGTAACCGGAGTTAGCGGATGACGCGTTAGCAGATGCTACTGAGCTCGCCAGCGCCTTATTGGTGATCGTCATTGATTGGGAGCCTTTGCTTTCCCATGTGACAGAATCACAAGTCTCGCCCTTAGCCATTGCCGTTAGCGAGAAATCAACCCTGTACTCCGGTGCGCTCTCTATGACTTGAGAGAACTCGCGTATCTCTGAGTCATTGCGATATGGATTGGGTGTGATTCGTCTCATGCGGCCTGGATTTCTTTCCTATCAAATTTGATGCGTTGTTGGCTGCCCATTAGATCAAGCAGGACAAACACGCGGGATTCGCCGTTAGGCGCGTTTTGGATCTGATCAATAATTCCGGTTCGATAGTTGAAAGGGCCGCTGGTAATTCTCACAAGAGAACCTGATCTGCATGTGTCGTCTGACGTATGCCATTGGGTATCGCGGAGCTGTTCAATTAATCTGGTCGAAACTTCGTTGAACTCGGGTAAAGACATTGTTCTGGATTCGCGGATGATCTGGAAATCCATCAATTCTGCAAATAGGTAACCGCCGAATAATGGCGCGTCGTCTACAGTGGGGAGGTATACGTCTAGTCCTGAATCTCGGAGGTGAGCGGCGGCGCGTTCTTCTGCCCGTTCCTTTCTTGGGCGCTCTTTGACTCGTATCAGATACCAGATAATCTTTCTCCTGACGAAACCAAGCAACTGCATTTACAGTTAATCGCCAAGGATTGAGGCCCTACCTGATTTTGATGGCTTAATCCCGAACCGGAGACCGGCTAGATCCTTGCTAATTATTGCGGCAAGAGCCAAACAATCCTTGACTCAAGACATACTACGCTCGTTAGGCAGAGACTACATCAACGCGACCGTTTAGAATTGTTATCGGCCTGCGGAGTGTTGCGCGCTCTATCAAACCCTTGCTTTCTAGGTTGTTCAGGTTGCAACGTGCGGTTTCTTTCTGCCATCCGAAGAACTTTCTAATCTCATCGAGGTCAGGACTCACACCCTGGTTATCCCGTTGATAAGTCTGGATAAATATCATCAGCCTGCGCTCTGTGTGGGTTGGGGTCATTGGCTGGCCCACGCAACAAGTGCAATTAGGGCGATGAGCAGGATTATCCCGCCATAGAACGGCAACAGCACCAGCCACCAAGACCACGCAATGAAGCCTGTTAGCTTTAGCCCGACAAATAAAACGCCGAGTAATCCAAACACTCCAATACCGCTATTTGACGAACTTGATTCATTACTCATTCTATTGCTCCTTGTTCAACGTCCCGTAATGGGCCATATTTTCGATTAATCCTTGAGCCTCTGCGATTGAGGTGACACACGCCCACTTTCCGCCCGCCTTTACCCACTCGTCTGCAAACTTATCCTCGCCCTCTGTGAGCGTCTTTTTGGGCATCTTGACCTCTACCATCACAACCGCGCCCATATAGTTCACCACGAGGTCGCAGCAGTTCTTTAGCCGGTGTATGTGCAGGACGTAAGCGCCTAGCCTGCGGAACTCTTTGACGATCTCCGGTTGATTGGCATCGGCTTTGGCTGTCCAGTGTCGGCTCATCGGTGGTAGTCCATGATTGCGTCTAATATTTTCTCGTCTGGTATGTCTTTGTGATAAAACAATTCCCGCCAAACTCGCTTAAAGAAAAACTTCTCGAATTCTTTTCTGTTGAACCCGTTCAATATCGCACCGGAATGCAAATCTTTGTGTTCCCGCTCTGTTAACGGCAAGATAAATTCGTGCCCTATCTCAACCTTGTTGTGCTTGCCTGTAGCCCCTACAGCGTGATGAATTACAGCAGGGCCACCCGATATGATCGAGCCTAAATCCCTCACTGCTTCACGCCACCTCTTCTGCGCTGCTGTTGGTGCATTGCCTTTAGATTTCATCTAAGAAACACCAAGCACCATATGATTAAGGCGCAAAACCACAGGGATACTTCAAGCGCTAGGATCTTGATCCTTAATCGTTTCATCGCCTAGCCTCTATGCTTGCTTTCGTTCCTCGGTGAGCGGCAGAGATCAGGTTATATGTCACCCCGTTTGCCGTGTTCGATGCGCCGCTGCTGTAGCGTTGGATCTTCCCGCCACTAGCCAGGAAGCGCGCTGTATCGGCCTCGATCTTCTCTCTTGCCTCGTCGGTGCTGAATACTTTCTCGCTCGGTGTTTGTCGTCTCATGTCGTCGCTCATCTCTTCCCCGCCTTTAGTCGCTTTGTGATTTGCTCTGGCGTTAATCCGCCCTTTGGATAACTGAGATTCACCCAGCCTGGATCTCTTGGCACACTCACTATTGATATGCTGTTAGGCCATGGCTTTTCTTTGGGTAGTGTGTGGCCCCAGTTCATGCGGCCTGCTCCTCATCCCTAACTAAATGGATACCAGCCTCTACAGTTAAAAACTTGTAAGACGCGTCCAAGTATTCTGATTTTTGTCGGATGTTCATGTTGCGCGTGACTGCAAAATCGAAAGGCATCGCCATCAATTTCAGCTTTTGGTCGTATTTCAAAGGCTTGATTAATGCGTCATATTCCTCGCGATACTCTGCACTCGCCTTTCGCAAGATCGGAACGCCACAATGCAGTTTGCACATAGCGCGATATTCCTCGGCTGTCATGTCGCCTTGAGACTCGGCCTCTTTAAACCATGCGTGTTGTTGCTTGTTCTGCGAGCTAGTAGCCTTACCAAAAACAGGCTCGACGCTAATCTCTAGCATCTTGGTATCTGTCCAGAACCGTTCACATATCTTCAGAACGTCAGCAAATACCACCTTGAAGTCAGCGCCCTGTGAGATTTTTATAGTTGAGTTCATGCGATCAACCTCCTAACCGCTGCAACGTCAGGAGAAGGAATAGGATTCTTGAGCGTGTGCATGATCGTTGTGTATTCTCGACGCAACGCCGTACCAATCTCGTTAAGTGAGTACCCGTCCTCCCTCAAGACCTTGGCAGCAACAGCGCGAGCCTTCACCAACCGCCTGTGTCTGGATTTCTGA
>ENA-ORXF01001865-ORXF01001865.1-marine-metagenome-genome-assembly--contig:-NODE-1865-length-13211-cov-3.571418_pt1 | contig 13211 bp, 24 predicted proteins | sample MGYA00237864_ERZ511476 | MGnify/ENA primary metagenome ERZ511476 (study PRJEB26306, sample SAMN06343908) | marine metagenome | isolation source: coastal waters | place: Atlantic Ocean: West Antarctic... | reverse complement strand
CTTCTTCTGTTTTACCGTGATATCCAAATTCAAAATCATGTATGGTTGAGGCACCATTAGTGACTACATGGGTTATGTAGTTATGAGTCATTAGGTCTATCAGATGTCGGTGGCATTTATTTTTTATGAAGTGTCCGCCAAAACCTATGATTACTTTTTTCTTTTCTTTTATCTCATCCGCCAGTTTATTAACGAATGCAAGCTGGTCTTGTTGCTTAATGTCTGGTATTCTGTTCATTGGATTATACGAAGTCTTTGATATTCGTTCGTCCAACTTTCTTATCGTCAACCTATCTCTATCAAACCTCATAACCTATTACAATGCCTTAATCCTTTTCTTAATACCTTCCAAATCTTTTATGAGAAGATCCTTTAAATCTTTCTTAGATGATTCAGAAGAAGTATTATCTAAATAGAAACTAATTCGTTTTTCCATATCCGCTAAAGAGCGATACAATATGCTACCAATATAATAAGTACTTCTATCACCATGATTCATCTTTTCTTTATAATATGGATAAATAGAATAGTGTTCGGGCTTGGGGTTATATTCCTCTAATCCTTTGACATTAGTAAGGTGGTTAGGAATAGTAGGTAATGCTTTTTCTTTGGGTTTTGCTTTTGCTGCAGTTTTCTTTGGGGCTTTTTCTGCTAACTTCTTTACGTTCTCATCAAACGTATCTTGTGTTGATTTCTTGCGAGCCATCATAAACCTTTCTTAAGTTGTTATATATATAATATAACTAATTATCAATGGTTTGTCAAGGCTTATTATTGTCTTCGGCGGGTTTTTTTATCTTTTTCGACTGCTTCTTGTTGGTGCTTCTCCCTAATTTCGTCTATTTTTTTAGCTCGTTGCGCTCTAACATACATAAACGATATCTCTTTCATCTGTTTTTTAACTTTTGAACTAATAAAAGCTACTATCCCCAATACAATAATAACTAAAAATATATTAAACATTAAAAGACCTATTATATAGTCAGCTAAATTACTCACCTCACATCTCCCAAAAATTTCTATAGTCTAAATTATCATTATCTTTTTGTCCGCACCCAAATAGATCCTTTACTTTTGGTTTTCGTTGATTTCTACATCCAAACTTGGCTGTACATAAATCGTCTTTGTTTCTATATGGGCATCTAAACTTACTTTGAGCCATTGCAGCATCATTCATAGGTTCCATTATTTCAGCCAACATGGCTAAGGATTTTCTATACCGCTCTTGTATATCTTTATCCTTCTCACTCATATTAAATATTCATGTTAACACCGGCAATATAAGTTTTCACGAAATTTGCAAGATTATTATCATTAAAATCTTCATAATGATCAGAACAAGCCTTCATTATAGCCATATCTAATATCTTATCGTGTTGTCTTTTAAACTTCTTTCTACCGGTATAGCGAATATGACTCATGTATGTATTGAACTCAAGGTTAAAATCTTCTTTCTTTAAGTCCATCAGATATGCGTATTGATCTATGACAGCAGTAAGAAAACTAAACTTGCTTTCTCTCACAAATTTAGTTCTCTTATCCGCCATATCTCTAGTGGCTCTAGTTTGCTGATAGTCTCTATTCCTATATGTTTCAACCATCAGTCTCTCTTAACTTTTTCTTACGTATCATTTCCATCCTAACTTCAGTAGCTTCGTAAAACCTATCAATATAACTATCATAGTAGGGATGTTTTTCTTCCATTTCATTAACATAGCACTTCCACTTTATAACTCGCGCTTCACATTTTGTGCAATGATAATCAAGAATCATTTTTATACTATGAGATTCACAATTAGGGCAAACATAATAGTTGTCCTTAATAAAAGACACCTTATTAAAAGGTATTTTGTGAACAGTTAACACTTCAATATTTCCATACTTTAAATTAGGATCCAGTGTTATTGAAGATTGGTGGCGATTGTCGCCACCAATCTTCTCAGCTCTATCTAAATTAATAGCCATTACAATTCCTCTACTACATCAACACTTCTCAATCTCACAGAAACTATTTTACTATCAACTTTTTTAAGATGATACCAACCTGACCAATCGGGATTTGCACCTTGCGTTGTTATAGTATCCACCATCTCTTCAACAAATTTGTCTCTTGGAATAGGAGAGATAATATCTAGAGTGCTACCCATCGCTTGTATTCTTAGCAAATAGCCGTCAACAGTGGGCTTATTTTTTGGTGTAGGCTTTCTTTTAGTTTTTGATTTAGGTTTAATAGGTTTTTCTTCTTCATCACCATATAGTTCTTCCGTCATTAAACCTCATCTTGATTAAGTAAACGCTTACGAGTAATCGTTTCGTTACCCATCAACCACTCAATCACCACTAAATGCTTTTTAATATATTGTACAACATGTAATCTTTCAATTAACGAATTAATTTTAGAGTGAGCCTTATCTGTTTGCAAAAAAACAGTATCGGCATTAAGTACATCTAACCTATTCTCTAGTTCTCGTTCTAACGCAATTACATCTACCATTTTTTTCATTTCTTTTTACATTAATTATTTTCAAAAACATTTGGGTTTGTCTTTTTATTTCTATATCTACTTGCTCTTTTGATATAATTTTTCCATTTTTTAAATCAATTTTAATTTCTTGATTAAAATCATTTTTGTATCTCTCTGTTGCCCTTATTCTAATCTTAATTTCAGGTAATGTTTCATTTTTATTTTTAAATTGACAAATTTCATTCATAAAATTTGGATATGGATTTTCATGTTCATTTTTATATTTTATTGAAAACCATTCTAAAAATTTTAATGCATTTGTATCTTTTTTCATATTTGCTTTTTGATTAAATTTTCTTTGAGTAATTTTCTCTGTAATCAATAACCCAAAATCTATGTTTGCTTCCTCAAAAATCCCATTAATTATATTATTAATTGAATTAATGTATTTATTAAAAAAATAATTTACATAAAATGGATCAGGATCATATTGTTTAATTTGTTTTAAGTATATTTCACATTTTTTAATTTCTTCTTCAACATTCATTGATTTTTGCCAGATTCTGAAACTGCATATTTTGACTGTGATTTTAACTCAATAGCCAATTTATTAAAAATTTCATTTACGCTTACATCTACTAAATTTATTGTTGCGTTTTCTTTAACAATTTGCTTTTCAAATTTCTCTTTAATTGCAAATGAGACTGATGACCAATGTAAAATTCCCTTCAATTGCTCCTCAACTGTTGCATTTGTAGTTGGGAGGCTAGCTGATGCAAAAACAATTCCATTTGTCCATTGCATAGTTGGAATTCCTCCACCTGATGATTTTGTACTAAATGCTATTTGTTTTACCCAATCCTCAAACTTATACTCAATAATTTCATGAATTACTAGTTTCTTCCAAGGTTCTATTGTAATTTCCACTGATAATATTCATGTTAATCCAATTATAATCCTATTTTTTGATTTTCTAAATAATTTTTAACAATAAATTAAATTTCTTTAATTTCAGTAATGGTTCCTAATACTGAATCCATTTTTATTATTGCTTTTTTTTCATCCCATCCAAGTGCAACATACCAATCCCCTGCATCATCATGATACTTTGTTTCTAATGTTTTGAGATTTTCTGGTTTTATGTCATATTTTTTAGAAATGCCTGATATTGCTAATGCAATTGCATCTTTCTCTTTTTCTAACCTTCTCTTCATTAATCCTATTCCTGGAGTCATGCTTACGTCATGATACTTCATCTAATATAGTTAATTCTTAAAATTGTGCATAATGTTTATTTTTTCTAATTCTACTATTACCATATTTCAAATAACCCTCTTTTAGCCTAACAATACAATGAAATTAGTTGAGAGATTTTCAAATTCTTCATTTTTAAAATCTAGTACACTTGTTTCACTTGTATCAATTTTAGCAGTAATTGGTCCTATCGTAATTGTTTCTGCTGGATTTTGGGATGCTATATCACATATGTTTGAAGAAAAAGAATTCTTTTGGAGCCCATCTCATATGCTAGTTTACACCGGAGTTTTTATGACAACTTTTGCTGCCGCGATGGGTTGTTTATTATTACTTAGAAAATCCGTTCATGGATCTCTAAAAACTGGAATTAAACTTGTTATTGCAGGATCTATCATTCAAATGGTTTCTGGATTTGGTGATTCGTTATCCCATGATATATTTGGAATTGATGGATTGGTTTCCTTGTCTCATCAACCACTTGAATTTGGTTTAATTCTTGCATCATTGGGAGCAGTGTTAATAATAAAAAATAGAGAACATACAAAATTAAAATTATTTCTTCCTTTTTCCATTATGGCATTTTTATTTTTTGTAACTTGGTTACTTTTTAATTTGGTTTTAACTTTTGGTCACACTATACAATGTATTCAAATTCATGTAATATTTTCATCAGGTTGCTCTATTTTGTAATTTTTTATTTTTAGATAAGAAATTAACATAATTAACAAAGAACCTAATAGTATCATAACTCCTGGGACTACCATTTCTTGTGAATTTGTATCTCCAAATTCTATTTGTACATTAACTTGATTTTCTGAAATGTTTGATACTTTTATTGTATATGTTCCATCTTTATCAAAATCAAAATATGAAACTAAAAATTTGGTATTGATTTTTTGTTCTTTTATGACATTCAAATTTGTGTCTAAAATTTGAACAAATACCTTTTTTTCTTTGTCAAATTCAGGCATGTATATTTTGTAATATCCGATTTCATTTTTTCCTGTTAATTCTAATTTTGATTCAATGGAATTTGATTTTTTTAATACTATATCCTCATGATTTTTTTCTGTTTCATTTAATATCACTGAAACCCAAACCATTCCAATGATTACTACAACTAATCCAATTTTCAGTGCTGATATCTTCATTTTACTATCTGCTAAATTATTTGTTTAATAAAATAATCTAAAGGGCTCGAAGGGATTTGAACCCTCGACCTAGCGGTTCGAAGCCGCTTGCTCTATCCAGGCTGAGCCACGAGTCCAAACAATTAAGATTTTAACAGGTGTAAATATCTTCTAGATACTTTGAAAGTTTCAAAAAAAGTTGTAGGGGTTGAATATGCAATTAGAGATATTGTCGTAGCTGCTAGAAAAGTTGAACAAACAGGCATGAAGGTAGATTATCTCAATATCGGTGATCCTGTACAATTTGGATTTCAACCTCCTGATAATGTAAAACAAGCATTGATTGACGCTATCAAAAACGGTGAAAATTATTACTCTACATCTGAAGGTCTTTTAGAATTAAGAGAAGAGATTGCAAAAAAAGAAAATGCTAAGGGACTTTCTATTACAGCTGATGATATTTTAATTACAAATGGTGTTTCTGAAGGACTTGATATGGTAATTTCTTCAATTGTAGAAGAGGGTGATGAAGTACTTTTACCTGGACCTTATTATCCGCCATATGCTTCGTATGTAAGATTACACGGTGGAATTCCTGTAGAATTTGCAGTTGACTTGAATGATTCCACTCCTAATTTCGATGATATTAAATCCAAAATTACATCTAAAACAGTTGCAATTTGTTTGATTAGTCCAAATAATCCTACTGGTGTTGTGTTTAATGAAAATGCACTCAAAAAATTAGTAGATATTGCTAATGAGAATAATCTCTATATTATTTGCGATGAAATTTATGATCAAATAATTTTTGATGATAAATTTGTAGGAATTGGAAAAGTTGCAGGTGATTCACCTATAATTATTCTAAATGGATTTTCTAAAGTACATTTAATGTCTGGTTGGAGAATTGGTTATATTGCATTTAATCAGTCCCCTCAACTTGAAGCATTAAGGGAACATCTTCCTAAACTTGCAAGAGTAAGAATTGCAACTAGTCTTCCAGTACAACATGCAGCTTTAGAGTCTCTTCGTGGATCTCAAAATTATATACATGATTTTGTTTCAGAAATGAAAAAACATCGAGATTTAGTTGTAAAACGTCTTAATGAAATGCCTGGACTTTCTTGTTCTAATCCTAAAGGTGCATTTTATGCATTTCCAAAAATTGAAGATAATAGATTTGGTAATGATAAGGAATTTGTTACAAAGTTATTAGAATCCAAAGGAGTTCTAACTGTCCATGGTTCTGGATTTGGAGAACAATATGGCAGTGGACATTTCCGACTTGTTTATCTTGCAAATCTTGAAATTTTAGATTCTGCAATGAATAAAATTGAAGAATTTGTTACTCAGTAATCCCAAACTGAAATTTTTTGTGGAATTATTTCTATAACACAATCAGTATCATCAAGCAATTTTTTTGCAGATTTATTTTCTAATGTTTTAAAATATTTCAAAAGTATTTTTTTTGCAATAGTTTTTGTTTTAGGCATTTCTAAAATAATATTGGCAATTCCTTGCCCCATCACTCCATAGATATCTGGAGAATTCACGCCTACATCTACACAAAATGACATGTGATTGTTTTTTTGCAGATTTTTTATTTTTTGGCTTTTAGTGTTAGTTCCTATGTAAATTTTTTTCCCAATATACCTATACCAGACAGGTGTAATATGTGGAAAATCATTCTTATCAATAGTGCATAATCGTAAAATTTTTTGTGTTTTTAGAAATTCATCTCTTTTGTTCATATTTTGTAAATCCTACTACTATCATAAAAATCCCAAATGCTAACATTCCAGTTGAAACTTTTTCATTCGTAACTTCTCCATTAAATAAAAAATCTTCTACAAATTCTGGACCCCATATCAATAATTGTTGAACCAAAACTATTGTTGCCATTATACAAAACATTAAACCAATTGCTGTATACCAATTTCTGCCTCGCCTCTGATATTCATCACTCATGATAAATACACTAGATGATTTTGATGCCTGGATTCTTAATCTTGTTTCTTATCATTGCATTAAGTAACAATGGTGTAGCCATTTCTGCAAGATATGATAATTCTATTGGTCCTAAGTAAATTGATCTTAATCCTTTGATCTCATCAATCAAACCATTTACCACTTGAACTGATTCATTGTCATCTCCACAAACAAATATGTCGTAATCTAATTCTAGTGTTGGATTAACTAATTTTTTTTCAGAAATTACATGAAATGCTGATACAAGTTTTGATTTATCTTTCATGTGATTTGATACAAGTTTGTATGAAAATGGTTTGTTATCTTTAATTGAAACACATTCAAAACCAACATCTGTTTTTGTCATTGGAACAATTGGAGATACAACAACACAAGTATCTTTTATTTCAGATAAAATTCCAGAACATACTGAATCAATATTTTCATATGGAATTGATAAAATTAAAACATCACTCTCTTTTGCAACTGAAACATTATCTTTTCCAGTAATACTTCCTTTAACGTCTCCAAAAGATTCTTTTACAAGATTTGTATATTCTACTGCTGATTCTGATGCTCTTGTAGCATCCCTTGAACCAATTATAATTTCATGATTTTGTGCCCATCTTAGTGCAAAACCTTTTCCCATTCCGCCTGTTCCACCAATAATTCCAACTTTCATAATTTACTCCCTGAAAATGTTATTATTATCTCTATTTGAAAGACGTTCAACTTGGGTCAAATAATTTTCCTTAGACATGGTCAGGCAACAAATAACACTGAAAGAATTCTAACTGGTAGAACTCCAGGTGTTCCATTAACTGATGTAGGGATTAAACAAGCAGAACAGACTGCTGAACTACTTAAGGACATGAATATCTCTGCAATTTATTCAAGTCCTATACAAAGAGCAAAACATACTGCTGAAATTGCTGGAAAGCATAATTCTATTGAAGTTACAATCGATGATCGCCTTATTGAACTTGATATGGGTAAATTTACTGGTGTTCCCTATGATGAAATTTTTACTAGTCATGGTAATGTGTTTATGAAATTCTATAATGGTGAATTGGAAATTGCCCATAATGGAGTAGAGACTTTTGCAGATGTGAAAAAAAGGGTTTTAGGAATAGTTGATCATGTGCTTGAGAAACATCCTGATGAAAATGTTGTTCTAGTCACTCATATGGATCCAATTAAAGCAATGCTTTCAACAATAGTTGATTTATCTGCAACCAATCTCTTTGAACTCATTATTGCTAATGCTTCACTTAATATTTTTAGAGAAAAAGATCGCAAATTTTCTCTTTCTGGAATTAATGTAATGCATCCTTCCCGATTCGATCAGAATTGGTAGACAATAATTTTGATAACCCTTATAAAGAAATTGAAGTCGAATTCAAATAATCGCTAATGAAGTTCATATTTGGATTCTTATTGATAATTGGAGTTTTACTTATACTTCCAGCCGTAGATTTTGTATTTGCAGCCGGTGATGAACCTGGTAAATATCTTGATCGTAGAGTAGTAATTTGGAATTTATTCTATAAGATGATGACTGTTGCATTTACAGTTGGCTCAGTAGTTTCTGGTACTATTATTTGGCAAGTTTGGAGATTTAGAGAATCTCATCCAAAAGCAACACCAACTCGCTATGAAGGAACTGACTGGTAGGAATGTCTGGACATTCTAATTGGCCTGAATGGATTTACGTTGGTGTAGTTATCGCATTAATGGTATGGGTTGGTGCAGAAGCATGGGAAACTGAAAGACTAATTGAACATGTTCCTGAAGATGCTAAAACAATTATTGTAACAGGACAACAATGGTTCTGGACATTTGAACATGAAGATGGAACAAAAGAAATTGGTGAGTTACATGTTGAAGTAGGTAAAGCATACAAATTTGAAGTAATTTCAAAAGACGTTAATCATTCTTTTAACATTCACGATTATGTTGTTTTAATGGATGCAATTCCTGGTAGAGTTAACACTGTATGGTTTGCACCAGATAAAGTTGGTGAACATGATATTCAATGTAGAGAGTATTGTGGATTAATTCACTATAACATGAGAGGAACACTATATGTTACGGAGCCATTATCTTGATAACGCTTTTATCACAAATTATTGTCGAGGAGATTAAGTAATGACTCTAGAATTAGCAAAGCCACGCCCTATTTGGCAAATTATGTTTTCAACACACCATACTGATGTTGGTTTACTTTACCTAATCACTTCACTTACTTTCTTATTCTTAGGTGGTTCACTAGCACTTGGAATTAGAGCTGAATTATTTTATCCCGGATCTCAAATCATTGCAGATTCTATGACATTTAATAGAATTTTTACTGTTCACGGAACAACACTAATTTTCTTATTCATTATTCCATTTGCATCCGCCGTTGGTAACTACTACGTTCCAATTATGGTGAGATACAAGGATATGGCATATCCAAAACTTAATGCAATTGCCTTTTGGATGATTCCTCCTGCTGGTGTCCTAATTTGGTTAGGATTTGCAGATTTTACATGGTATGCAACTCCTCCATATTCTATCATTAGTGCTCCAGGACCTGCAGCCGATATGTGGATATTTGGATTGAAGATTTTGGGTATCTCTTCTGTATTGGGTGCTCTAAATTTTGTCGTTACAATTCTAAAATGTAAACATCCTGACATGTCAATTGGACAAATTCCATTAATGGCCTGGGCTTTCTTATCCTCCTCATTAATCATTATAGTTGCAATTCCAACATTTGCTGCAGCCCTGTTAATGCTATTAACTGATAGACTTGGTGTAAGTGGATTTTTCAATCCAGCAATGGGTGGTGATCCAATTGCATATGCACACTTGTTTTGGTTTACATTCCACCCTGAAGTGTATGTATTGGTAATTCCAGCAATTGGAATGATGTATGAAATTATTCCAAGATTTTCAAGAAAACCAATTTACAGTTATAATTCTGGAGTCTTTGCATTTGTTATGTTATCTATTGTCGGTTTCTCATCATGGGCACACCACATGTACGCAACCGGAATGTCTTTCACTGAAAAAACAGTCTTTATGGTTGGAACTTTAGCAGCTGTCCCAGCATCTGCCATGCACGTTTTCAATTTTGTTGCAACAATGTGGAATGGTAGAATTAGATTCGCAACACCAATGATGTGGGCTGTTGGAGGAATTGCATTGTTCTTCTCTGCAGGTGCAGGTGGTGTAGTTAACAGTGCCATGCCACTAGACTTTACCACACACGATACCTATTGGGTAGTTGGACACTTCCATCTCTTTGTAATGGGTACTATTGCATTTGGTTCAATTGGTTATCTCTACTACATGTTCCCATATGTTACAGGTAGAATGTATAATGAAACATTAGGTAAGATTCACTTTGTCATGTCCTTTATCGGTACTGTCTTAGTGTTCTTTACACAACACATACTTGGCTTGTATGGAATGCCAAGAAGAATTTACGATTATCCGCCAATTCCAGAATGGATTGCAATGAATCAAATAGCATCCGTAGGTGCAATGATTATTGGAATCAGTATGGTAATATTCTTAGCAAACATGATACACAGTTCTGGAAAAGGAAAACCTGCAGATACAGATGATCCGTTTGGACTTGGAGGAAAATACTATTATCCATTTGAGGCAAAGAACCCATCACATTAGGAGATAAATGAAATGAGTAAAAATAATTCCCAAAATGTTTACATGACATCCCCAGCTAGAGTTGGAAGAATGCTGGCCATTATGTTGGGCGTTTGTCTAATTGGTGGAATAGTTTTCTTTTCAATGTGGGATTATTGGATTTCTCAACCCCCACCAGTTGTAGCATTAATGGCAGGAGAAAAAACTCATGCAGGACCTACAGAAGCAACTGGACAAACAATTACACGAGATCTTAATTTTATCGAATCTCCTGACTTTAGGAATTTGGCGTTTAACGCGTTACCCGGAGAAGACGGGAATAACCCAACAATCAACATGAGTGTTGGTGACAAGGTTGTCTTTAATGTTGTAAATGATGGTGTATCATTTCATGCATTTGGAGTTACACAAGATCAAGAAGGTTTCTCTGGAGTAATTCCTGGTAGTGAAATTGCAGCACCAACAAATCCACTAAAACCAACAGAATCTGGCACTTCTGAATTTATTGCCGGTGAAGAAGGAACTTACTACTACATTTGTACAGTTCCAGGCCACAGAGCACAAGGAATGGTTGGAGAAATTATTGTATCTGGTTCAGCTGGACCTGCCGTTGCAGCACCACCAACTGGTGTATCTCATGAATTAGAATTTGACTTTGTAGAATCTGCAGACTTTAGAACTTTAGCATTTAACGCATTACCTGGTGAAGAAGGACATAATCCTGACGTTGCTGTAAATTCTGGTGATGAGGTAACAATTACTACAAACAATGTTGGAATGTCATTTCATGCATTTGGTGTAGTTTCAAACCCTGATGATTTTAACAGTGTTGTTTTTGATTCAGCAATTGCAGCTGCAACAAATCCACTAAAACCTGGTGAGTCTGGTAGTACAACCTTTACTGCTGGTGCACCTGGAACTTACTACTACATTTGTACAGTTCCTGGACATGCATTACAAGGAATGATGGGTAGTTTCCTAGTAGAATAATTTTGGCAATTCAATATCTCGCATTATCCACTTTGGTAGTTTTGTATTCGTTGATGTTTATTGGTGGATATATTTCTGCATCAGGCCTTGGATTAACTTGTCCTGAATGGCCACAATGTCCAAATGGTTTCATGCCTTCAGCTGAGTATTTTGTTGAATGGACTCATAGATTAGTTGCAGCAACTGTAGGGATTTTAGTAATTTCTACAATGGTGGCTAGTATTACTCATAAAAATTCAGATTTGAAAATTAAAATTACTAGTTCCTTAGCAACTGCATTAGTAATTACACAAATTACTTTAGGTGCTTTGGTAATTGATTTAAAATTACATGCAGTTTTAGTATCTGTTCATTTAGGTATTGGAATATTCTTATTTTCCATGGTACTACTAACTACATTGTTTGCATTCCGTATGGTAAAAATTCCCTTAAAGCCTAAGATTTAGATTTTTTAAAAAATCCTGGTAGGTAGATGTATCCTATTACTACTGCAAAACTTATTGCACCAATTGTAATTGCAGCGATAAATATTACTCCAAATGGACTTTGAGTTCCCATGTTAAAGGTATAGGTCAGTGTTCCTTTGGTTCCCTCCATATCATACAAATCAATTAACACAATATGATTTCCTTGTTTTTCCCAAATGTAATCAATATCCCAATGACCTTCATTGATCGTTGTTGGAGGAATTGCATTTACTTGTTTATCGTTATAAAAAACCCTGATTCCCATTGTAAAACTATCTACTTCTTCAAAATTTTCATCCGTTACTCTGACCAAAAATTGTGATGGCTCATTAATTTGTGGAAATTCTGGCGTTGTGGCTACTTGTACCCTATACCCTCCATAGAATTTTTCTGCAGAGTTAAAGAGTGAATGACCATATGCCGTATTGACTGCTGAAATAGATGAAAATAATATTATGGATATTAATAATATTGATCGCACTTTACTCATTGTATTATCCATCATCTGTGGATGAATATATTATACATCAATTTCTTTCAAGAAAATCTTCACAACCTTTAAATTATTATTGGCAAGAAATCAGCGTATTGACCTTAGTTAGTAAATCAATTGATATTAAAACACCTGTAGATAACGTATTCACCTATTTTGCAAGACCAGAGCATGTTTCTGATCAAATCAAAAATGACACCGTTGGAATGACAGTCGTTCCATTGGATATCAAAGAAGGAATGGGTGTTGGTACAACATTTAGAATAATTGGTGACTTTAGCGGAAAACGTTTAGAGTGGGATTGTGAAACAACTGAATTTGTCAAAAATGAGAAAATTGTTGCCAAGCAAATTAAAGGTCCGTTTAAGAAATGGGAAATCACAAATGAATTCAAATCATTAGGTAATAATCTTACAAGAATAACAATGTCTGTAGATTATAAAATGCCATTTGGACCACTAGGAGCAATTCTAGACAAAGCAAAATTTGCAAAATCTGCTGATAAAGGAATGGAAACTGCACTTTACAATGTTAGAGGATTACTTGAAGGAAATGGCTCTATTCCGGTATACATTACACTAGATGCCTACCAAAAACTTCTTGCAGAAAAGAAAAAGATGAACAATGTACCAGTTTCAACTGCACTTACAGCAATTTTAGAAAAGTACAGTGAAATGGAAGCTAAATCAGAAACTAAATAATAATTTATTTTAAAATCTTAAGATTAATAACAACTCCAGGCTTTTCCACTTTGTTGGGTTTATGGCGCAGCCAGGTAGCGCACCGGA
>ENA-ORXF01001864-ORXF01001864.1-marine-metagenome-genome-assembly--contig:-NODE-1864-length-13212-cov-5.773278_pt1 | contig 13212 bp, 15 predicted proteins | sample MGYA00237864_ERZ511476 | MGnify/ENA primary metagenome ERZ511476 (study PRJEB26306, sample SAMN06343908) | marine metagenome | isolation source: coastal waters | place: Atlantic Ocean: West Antarctic... | reverse complement strand
CATTGTTATGGATTCCTGCATGAATAAGAGCCTCAGTTAATGATTTGTAAGACTCAGTTAGGTCAACATATTTCCCTACAAAAGCTATATTTATTTCATAAACTGCTTCATCTAATAACTTAGTTATTTTTTTCCAGTGCGATAAATTAGCTTTTTTTGCTTTTACTCTCAATTTATGGCAAACAATTTCATCAATCATTTGATCATGAAGCATCACTGGTATTTTATAAATGGAATCAGCATCAGTTGCTGAAATAACTGCTTTTGGAGCTACATTAGTAAATAATGCAATCTTTTGTTTTTCTTCTTCAGGGAGTGGTCGCTCTGACCTGCAAATAAGGATATCTGGTTGGATACCGATTTGCCTAAGTTCCTTTACAGAATGCTGGGTTGGCTTTGTTTTCAGCTCTCCGGCTGCCGCAATCCATGGAAGAAGTGTGAGATGAATGTAGCATGCATTTTCACTACCTCCCTCGAAACCCATTTGACGAATAGCTTCTAAAAAAGGGAGTGACTCAATATCACCAACAGTTCCACCAACCTCGACAATAGCTATATCTGCTTTTTTTGCACCCTCTCGAATATGTACTTTAATTTGATCTGTTATATGAGGAATTACTTGTACAGTTTTACCTAGATATTCTCCACGACGCTCCTTCTTGATTACGGTGTCATAAATTTGCCCAGTCGTAAAATTATTATTTTTTGTCATTTTTGAAGAAATAAATCTTTCATAATGGCCCAGATCTAAATCTGTTTCAGCGCCGTCCTCAGTTACAAATACTTCTCCGTGCTGGAACGGGCTCATCGTGCCTGGATCGACATTAATATATGGATCAAGCTTTAACATAGTTACTTTGAGGTTTCTAGACTCTAGAATAGCGCCTAAACTTGCCGCAGCAATACCCTTCCCTAAAGAAGAAACTACACCGCCTGTTACAAAAACATATTTGGTCATTTGATAGCCATCTTAAAAATATTGCTGACGGGATAATATTTTACTTTAAACCGATTGGTCCCACAATGAATAGTTTAATTTTTCGTCCATCGACTATAAGTTTGAAAGCGCTCAATAACTTCTGACATTTGTTTTTTACTTAATAAGTTAGGCTCTCCAACCTTCTTTGCTTCAATATATAGCTGACATAAGTGTTCTATTTCTTCAGCAATTTGTAATGCATCCGTTAAATTATCTCCAATAGCGACTAAACCATGATTTGCAATTAAACATGCTTTTCTATCTATTAATGCATCAATAATATTATCTGATAACTCCTGAGTTCCAAACATAGCGTAAGGTGCACATCTAACTGAGCTTCCACCTGCAACAGCGATCATATAATGAAAAGGGGGTAATTCGCCCCCAAATAGGCTGACAGTGCTTGCATAAATAGAGTGTGTATGAACTACTGCTCCTACTTCTTTTCTTTGAGACATAATATCTTGATGGAATCGCCATTCACTTGAAGGTTTTAAGTTGAAAACAGAATCAACAATATTGCCTTTAAAATTCATTCTGACAACTTTATCTTCTGATAAATTTTTCGTCTCAACACCGCTAGGAGTTATTAAATATGTATCGCCATCACGACAACTACAATTACCTGTTGCTCCATGATTTAAACCTATCTGCTCGAGGTGAAGTGCAGTTTCAATAAGAGATGTTGATTTTGTTTTTTTACTCATTTTAAAGCCTTTTCAATATCGCTTGGATTAAAAATACCTTTTTCACAAATTATCTTAGTCACATATTTTGAGGGTGTGATGTCAAAAGCTGGATTATATGCTGAAGAATAACCTATTTTGACCTCAGTAAGATTATTTGAAGCATCCATACCTTTTACTTTTAAAATCTCGTCCTCATCTCTACATTCAATATCAAATAAATTATTCTCGCCCTGGAAATTCAGATCTACCGTACTTAATGGGGCGGCAACATAAAAAGGAATTTTATGTGTTTTTGCAGCTAAAGCTTTTAAATAAGTACCGATTTTATTACAAACATTGCCATCTATAGAAATACGATCTGCACCAACAATTATGAGGTCAACTTCACCTCTTTGCATTAATAAACCACCAGCATTATCAGTAATAATTGTATGCGGAATATTTTCTTGTCCCAACTCCCAAGCAGTTAAATTCATACCTTGATTTCTAGGCCTAGTCTCATCAACCCATACGTGAATATCCAACCCCTCTTTAAAGGCCTTGTAGATTGGACTTAGTGCAGTGCCATAATCAACTGTTGCAAGCCAACCAGCATTACAATGAGTCAAGATATTAATTCGGGATTTTTTAATCTTATGAATCAATTTAAACCCTGACTCACCTATACTTTGATTAGTTTCAATATCTTCATTTGCAATCTTATTCGCTAGCATCCAAGCCATAGATGCCCTAATATTTCTTGGTTCATTTTTTAATTGATTAGATACAAGGTTAACTGCCCAGGATAAATTAACCGCTGTTGGTCTAGACTTTATTAATTTATTTTTCGCATCCATTAGTGATTGATTAGTGGAATTTTTTGTTAGTGCAATTGCTATCCCATATGCTGCTGTAACACCAATTAAGGGAGCACCTCGAACTCTCATAAATTTAATGGCCTCTACGACGTCATCTAAGCTCCTCAGCTCTCTTAATTTAAACTCAAATGGAAGGTGTGTTTGGTCAATAATTGTGACTCCTGTGAGGGCCTTATTTGGCCAAATAGTTCTATAATGCTTTCCCTCTACCAACATGAATCTTATCTCCTCAAATATCGTAAATAATGTGTCCACAATATCTGTGGATAACATTGTGAATTAATGTTGTTTAAAAATGCAACCTATGAATTTTAAAGGATTTTTTTTAAACGCTTAATTTTTAATCGTAAAAAAAACCTAATAAAATCAATAACTTAATGTATGTCATTGAGAATGCTCAATTTTTTTAAAAAACCTAATGTAAACGTTGAGGTCATGTGCATAACTCTCCTAATTTTGGAATAGCTTCGATAGTATTAACCCTTATAATATCAGCTGTTTTTGAAGGTTCCAACCCTCTTAAATAACAAAAAAACTCAGCAATCCTAACCAACTCTTTTGGTTGATTATTTTCATTATTACCCAACCATTCTGGAGGCATATCTGGGGAGTCTGTTTCTAAGACAATAGCTTCAATTGGAAGATTTTTTGCAAGTGCTTGAATATGTTTTGATCTTGGATAAGTCATAGCCCCTCCAAACCCCAACTTAAAACCTAACTGAATTAATTGGTCGGCTTGCTGAAAGCTACCATTAAATGCATGAGCAATTCCACCTCTTACTTTAATTTTTCTTAAGTTTTTTAAAACTAAATCGATGGCCCCTCGAACATGCATAATTACTGGTAAATCAAATTTTTTTGCAATTTTTAATTGGGATAGGAAAATATCTTCCTGAAGGGACTGGTTGTTGTTTTGAACAAACAAATCTAGACCAATTTCTCCAACAGCTACGGCATCATTTTTTATCAAATAATGCTCCAATAAATCAAGGTCTCCATCCTCAAACCCACTTAAATACATTGGATGAAATCCAAGAGCATAAGCACATTGTTTATACTTAGAAGATATCTTTATAACTTTATCGAAATTTTCCTTACCAATAGAAGGGATAATAATATTTTCTACACCCTCAGTTATGCATGCGCTAATAACTTTTTCAGAATTATGAGATAGCAGCACATTATCCATATGGCAATGAGAGTCAATCCACATCAGTTTTATATATCCTAGCTTGCATTCGAATATCTTCACCAATACTTCTACAATCCATTACAGAAAATTTAATTTTATCTTTCATGTCTTGCAAAATTGGTGCATTAAACATGCTATTCGCACTTCCACCTAATATGTATGGCGCAGTATAAGTAATTAATTCATCCAATAATTCTAACTTTAATAATTCACCATTTAGATCTGGCCCAGCCTCAACCCATAATTCATTTATTTCTAATTTATTTAAATAACTCATTAACTCCATAAGGTTAATTTTATTATCCGATAATGGTAGTTTGATAAAATCTGCTTTAGTTTTTTTTAGTTTTATTAAATTCGAATCTTCATCTTCTCCATATATCACCATTACATTGCTTTGTTGTAATATTTTTGACTCAACTTTAACCCTAAGATGGCTATCTAAAATTATTCTTAATGGTTGTTGCTCTGAAGAAATATCTCTAATATTTAAGCTAGGGTTATCACTATTAATTGTTCCCCTCCCAGTTAAAATTGCACATGATTTTAATCTCCATTTTTGAACGTCCTTCCGAGATTCTTCAGAAGTTATCCACTTACTTTGGCCATTAAAAAGGCTTGTTTTACCATCTAATGAAATAGCAATTTTTGATCTAATATAGGGCCTAGACTTTATCATTCTATTTAGAAATCCTAAGTTAAGCTGTTTAGCTTCATCTTCCATAATTCCAGAAGTTACACTTATACCGTTGTTCTTTAAATACTCAATTCCCAAACCATTTACTAACGGATTTGGGTCTTTCATTGCAATATATACATTAGAAATACCTGCGGAAATGATAGCATTGGTGCAAGGAGGCGTCTTACCTTGATGGCTGCATGGCTCCAAAGTGACGTATAAATCAGCTCCTTTAGTTAATAATCCAGCTTCTTTAATTGCAATTACTTCTGCATGGTCTTTACCAAAAACTTCATGGGAGCCCTTGCCCACTATTTTTTCATCTTTAACTACTATTGCACCTACAGAGGGATTTGGACGAGCATTTCCCTGACTTTTTTTAGCAAGAGCTAAAGCGAGACTCATAAATTTAAAATTTATTTTATCATTCAAGTGTTAATCTAAATCTTTAATAGCATCACTAAAATCTTCCACGTCTGAGAAACTTCTGTACACAGATGCAAACCGAATATAAGCAACTTTATCTAATTTTTTTAATTCATACATAACACTCTCTCCTAAGTCTCTAGAATTTATTTCCCTTTCACCTTTTGCTAACAACTTAGATAGTATATCTTCAACTGCTTTATCGACATACTTAACAGGGACTGGTCTTTTATGAAGTGCACGAGTTAGTGAATGTAGTAATTTTTCTCGATTAAACTCTTCTCTTTTGCCATCTTGCTTCACCACATAAGGCAAGGTTAGTTCTGCATGCTCATAGGTATTAAATCTTTTTTGACAAGATTTACATTCACGGCGGCGGCGTATCCTTCTTCCTTCATCAGCCACTCGAGAATCAATGACTTGAGTATCGTCATCTCGACAAAAAAGACATTTCATATAGTATTATTTTTCATAAACAGGAAATTTTTTAGTCAAATCATTTACTTTTTTTCTAACCTTTTCAGCAATAGTTTGATCTTCAGGGTTGTCAAGAACGTCGGCAATATATTCACCAACTAAGGCGGATTCTTTTTCTTTAAACCCTCTAGTAGTTATTGCTGGTGTTCCAAGCCTTATTCCAGATGTAACGAATGGACTTTCAGGGTCGTCGGGGATTGAATTTTTATTGATAGTAATATGAGCTTGGCCTAATAAAATATCCGCTGCTTTTCCAGTCAGGTTTTGAGGGCGTAAATCAACTAAAAATACGTGGGATTCAGTTCTTCCAGAAATAATTCGGTACCCTCTAGATTGAAGCGAATTCACCAAAACTTGAGCATTCTTAATGACCTGTGCTTGGTATGTCTTAAATTCTGGCTTAAGTGCTTCACCAAATGCAATAGCTTTACCTGCTATTACATGCATTAAAGGTCCCCCTTGTAATGCAGGAAAAACATATGAATTAATTATTTTCTCAAATTCCGGCTTAGCTATAATAAATCCACCTCGAGGACCACGAAGAGACTTGTGTGTTGTGGAGGTTACAAAATCTGCATAAGGCACTGGGTTTGGATAAACCCCTCCAGCAACTAAACCAGAATAATGCGCAATATCTACCATAAAATAAGCACCTACTTTCTTGGCAATTTGACTCATCCTTTCCCAATCAAATCTTAAAGCATATGCAGAAGCCCCACCAATTATTAACTGTGGTTTTGATTCAATAGCTAATTTTTCCATCTCATCATAATCAATCTCTTCTTTATCATTAAGCCCGTAAGCAACAATATTGAATAGTTTTCCTGATAAATTAGCTGGCGAACCATGTGTAAGGTGGCCCCCATGGCCTAAATTCATCCCCATTATTGTGTCGCCTGGTTTTAGCACAGCAAAATAAACAGCTTGATTAGCTTGGCTTCCAGAATGTGGTTGAACATTGACATATTCGGCACCATAAAGTTTTTTTAGCCTATCTATAGCTAACTGCTCAACTTCGTCTATAAATTCACAGCCGCCATAGAATCTCTTCCCAATATATCCTTCTGCGTATTTATTAGTTAGCTGAGAGCCCTGTGCTTCCATTACGGCAGGGCTTGTATAGTTTTCAGATGCAATTAATTCTATATGCTCTTCTTGTCTACGAGTCTCATTAACAATTTGTTTCCAAATTTCTGGGTCTACCTTATCAAGGGAATTAGATTTACTAAACATATGTATTCAATATTCTTAAAATTTATAGAGTCATTATTTTATCACGGCTAAGATAGAATTTTTCTATTCCTATGCGTAAAAAATCAATACGTTACGACTTTAAAGTTCCGCTATAATTCAATTAATCTAGTTTAAATATAGGGAAATAACATGCACTGGACAGATACTCTTAAAATTGCAGAAATACTTTACGATAACAACCCAGAAGTGGATCCTAAAACCATAAGATTTACAGATTTACGTCAATGGATTTTGGATCTTGATGGCTTTGATGATGACCCTAGCAAATGTGGTGAAAGAATTTTAGAAGCAATACAGTTGGCATGGATAGATGAATACGAATAAGGAATTCCCTGAAAAGAATATTTTTAAAGCCTATGACATTCGCGGCATAGTTGGCAAAACTCTAAAAGATAGTTCCGTAATTCAAATTGGTAAATCAATTGGTAGTGAAGCTCTTCGACAAAGCCAAAAAAATATATGTGTAGGTTATGATGGTCGTCTCTCTAGCCCTCATATATTTAAGTTATTATCCAAAGGGTTACTTTCAACAGGAATTAATGTAACCAATATTGGGTTAGTCACAACCCCAATGCTTTATTTCAGTACGCATCAGCTCAACACCAAGTCTGGCATTATGATTACAGGTAGCCACAACCCCCCTGAATATAATGGTTTTAAAATTGTCATCAATGACAAAACTTTATCTACAGACGAGATTCAAGTTTTATACAGAAGAATTATTAAAGAAGATTACTTAGTAGGCGAAGGAGAAATGAGCAATGCAAATATCAAGACTTCCTATCTTGAAGAAATTTATAGTGATATAAAATTAGCAAGGCCTATCCGTATAGCAATTGATTGTGGAAATGGTGCTGCAAGTGTTTGTGCTGAAGAATTGTACAAAGGTATAGGTGCTAAAGTGGAATCACTTTTTTGTAATATTGATGGTAATTTCCCAAACCATCACCCAGATCCATCAAACTTAAAAAATCTTATTAGCCTCCAAGAAGCTTTAAAAAATGGCAACAGTGAGCTAGGTTTAGCATTTGATGGTGATGGTGATCGCCTGGGTGTTGTATCAAAAAAAGGGGAAATTATATTTCCAGATCGACAACTTTTATTATTCGCAGAAGATGTATTAAAAAAGAATCCAGGGGCATCGATAATCTTTGATGTTAAATCAACAAGGCATTTATTCTCATGGATTAAGGATAAAGGGGGAATACCAATTATATGGAAAACTGGGCACTCATTAATTAAAGCAAAGATGAAGGAAACTAAAGCAATACTTGCTGGGGAAATGAGTGGGCATACATTCTTTAATGATCGATGGTATGGGTTTGATGATGGAATATATGCAGGTGCTCGTTTGATAGAAATTTTAAGTCATTTTGAAAACCCTTCAGAAATTTTAGAGGCCCTACCAAAATCATTTAGTACTCCAGAATTAAATATAAAACTAATTGAAGGTGAGCAACACAAAATTATTAAGACATTACAAAGTAAAGCAAAATTTCAGAATGCAAATGAAATTATTAAAATAGATGGTTTGCGAGTTGAATATGATTATGGATTTGGTCTTATGAGAGCATCTAATACGACACCTGTCATAGTTTTACGCTTTGAAGCAGATTCAAATAAAAATTTAAAATTAATACAAAAAGATTTTAAAAAAATATTAGAACACTATGTTTCTCAGGATAAAATTCCTTTTTAGATTTATCTAACTTAAGCCAGACTTTCTGCAAGCAATATCAAGATATTTTTCATTCATTGTATTTTTATTAATTTTTTGCCATTCAAATGGTGTGCCTTTTGAAAATATTATTTCACCTTTAGCCATATTCTCTTCATAAAGTGAATAACCCATAATTCTTATTTTAGAGTTCTTACAATCAAATTCAGCAAAACTTTTAACTGATAAATATTTATAGCTAGCTACCTCTTGAAGTAAATTAAAGTCTTCGATTGTCCATAATCTTAATTTAGAAAATTTTTTATTCGTATTTATTTCTAAAATATTTGCATAATACTTTGATTGAGAATTAGGAGATTCGTAAATTAATGTCCATTCTGCAAATGATAAATTTGAAACAAACACAAATAAAAGTAGTAAATAATATTTCATATCCTACATTCTAATGGAAATAAAAAAAGCCCGATATAAAATCGGGCTTTTTCCTTTGAACAAATAAAATTACTTGTTCATTACGTACATGGTTACTTCAAAACCAAAACGCATTTCTGTTGCAGCTGGTGTTGTCCACATAATATTTCTCCTTAAAGAAAAGTTAATTAAATAGCTTTGACTGAGCAAATTGGACAAGTACATTTCCAATTATGATACGGCCAAAGAGTAATTTCTGTAACTTTACAATCACCAAATTTCATACGAAATTAGCGATTGCAAACGTACATAGTTACTTCAAAACCAAAACGCATTTCAGTCGCTTGAGGTTGTGTCCACATAGTATTTCTCCTTTTTTATGGTTAATAAAGTACATTAAACATAAAGCAGATCATTGAAGATGAAGTTACAAGTAACAACAAAGGTTCAACTTGAGATTTACATTAATAATTTTATTCCTGATTTTCATTTGGAGTATGATGATGAGCATGAAGATTATCTAAGTAAAATCATTAGATAATCTCACCCTCTTTGCACTTTAAAATAACTTAATAAAATTAAATAAGTTATTAAGGTAAATGAACTTCTGATCCGTCACTTGTATGACCCTTACCACCTTGTGATTGAGCGCTAATGTCATCAGTTGGATGGTAAGCTTTAACTCCTGATTCAGCTTGAGCTTCTGGTTCTGGTTCGGCTTGAGCTTCTTCTTTTTCTGAAGAACAACCGACCATCACAAAACCTATAAGCGTGATTAATAGTAATTTATACATTTAAAGTGCTCCTGTTCAGATTTAATAAAATTACCCTACCTTAATAAAACACATATTAAGGTAAATGAACTTCTGATCCGTCACTTGTATGACCTTTTCCACCTTGTGATTGAGCGCTAATGTCATCAGTTGGATGGTAAGCTTTAACCTCTTCTTGTGCAGCGCAACCAAGCACGAGGAAGCCCAAAGCTGTGATAAGTAATAATTTATTCATTTAACTACTCCTATTTAGTTTAAATAAAATTACGTTTCTTAACGAAACTAAAAGTATTATCTTTCATTCGTTACCTACTACTGTGTCAATTTTATGTCGTTGTGTCAATATTAAATCATTCATGAATTAAATTATTTACTTTTTGTAATTAGATATGACTGATAGTTAAGCTTAATAACGCTGGGAAATAACAAATAAATTACGGTAAAAATAATTCAATGAATATTTTAAATATAAATTTAGTTCAATATAAAATGTACTTACTTTGATAGATGATAAGTATTTACTAGATCAAGTCTATCTAGTTCACTTTATTAGTATTGAATTGGTCGGAGCGGTGAGATTCGAACTCACGACCCCTTGCACCCCATGCAAGTACGCTACCAGGCTGCGCTACGCCCCGAATAAAAAGTTACTTCAAAATTTTTAAAATTTCATTTAGCTGGATTTTAAGATTATCAAGATTTTCTGGAGGATTGTTTGCTTGTTGCTCAGCAGATAGCGGTAACTCGGCCTGGGCTTTTTCAATTTCAACTTTTGAAGTTGCATCTTTTATAAATTGTCGATCTGATAATTTAGATTTTGCCCCTTGAATTGTAAATCCTTCAAAATACAATAATTGACGAATCTTTCGAATTAACAAAATTTCTTCTTGCTGGTAGTACCTTCTATTACCTCTTCTTGTATCTGGCTGCAATTGAGGAAACTCTTGCTCCCAATATCTTAAAACGTGTGCCTTCAAGTCACAAAGTTTGCTCACCTCCCCTATTGCAAAATACCTCTTTGTTGGTATTGGCGGGAGTGTTTTTTTATGTCTGCTTTCCAGGGGATATCTCTTCTACGCTAGTTTTTAACTTTTGACTTGAATGAAATGTCACAACTCTTCGAGCTTTAATAGGTATTTCTTTGCCAGTTTTTGGATTTCTACCCGGTCTTTCAGATTTAGTTCTTAACTCAAAGTTTCCAAAACCAGAGAGCTTGACACTATCTCCATTTTCTAAAGAAACTTTAATTTCCTCAAAAAATGCTTCGACCATTTCCTTAGCTTCGCTTTTATTAAGCCCAACTTTATTAAATAAAGCTTCAGATAGATTTGCTTTTGTTAGTGCCATAATTTATATGCGCTTAAAAAATTTAATGGAGTACGCCTTAACGAAGTGATGCTTTAAATTTATCTTTTAAAATATTTACTACCTGATTGACTATATTATTAATATCTTCATCTTCAAGAGTTTTATAAGTATCTTGCATAAGTATCAGAAATGCAATACTTTTTTTGTTATTTTCTATTCCTTTTCCTTGATATACATCAAAAGGATAAAAATCAATTACTCGATCAATTGCTTGGGAATTTACCTCATTAACTATCTCTCCAACCTTTATATCCTTATCAACTAGTACTGAAATATCTCGCCTTAATGGTGGAAATTTAGAAGGTAATGTAATTGTTAAATCTTTTGTATTAATTAAGCTTTCCATTGATAATTCAAATAGATAAGTTTTTCCTGTTAGCTCATATTTTTGTTGCCACGCAGGATGAAGTTGTCCCATCCAGCCAACTGAAGCTTGATCAATTATTAATTCTGCGACCTGTCCTGGATGAAAAATTTCTGGTACGATATTCTTAGGAGAACTTATACTTAATGTATTACTTGAAATTATCTCTATATCTCCTTTAATATCATAAAAATTTATTTCTCTATTATCGGTGCTCCATTGCTCGGGAATGCTGTCTCCATATACAAGCCCTGATAACATTAGAGTTTCTTTAAAATCAGATTTTATCTTTTGATATACAGGTGCAATCTCAAATATTCTAATATTATTTTGACCTCTATTGAGATTGTAGGTTAATGCCTCTATGTGGCTTCCCCATAACTTTGATCGCATAACATTCATCTGGGATGCAATTGGGTTTTGTAATTGGATTACATCCAAATTGGAATGTAACTTTTCCTCAGTTTCTTTATCAATAAAACTGTAGCTTACAACTTCGTTATATCCCAAATTTGCTAAAGAGGATTTAACTGAATAAATACTTTTTTTATTATTTGGGTAGCCTATCATTTTATCTTGACTAGTTGGAGTTAGGGCTGGGATATTGTTATACCCATATATTCTTATCACCTCTTCAACTAAATCTTCTTCGATTGACAAATCAAACCTAAAACTTGGCGGTGTTATTAAAAAATCATCTTTATTCTGAGAGTACGTTAAATTTAATTTATCTAAAACAGATTTAATATCGCTATCTTTTAAAGCTACTCCCATGATGTCTGACACCCTCTTAGCTCTAAGCTTAATGGGCTCTCTTTTTGGAAGGTTACTTTCGATATCTAATATATTTGAGCACTCACCCCCACAAAATTCAACTATTAATGCGGCGGCTCTTTGAAGTGCACTTGATGTAACTCTGAAATCCACCCCTCTTTCGAACCTATGAGATGAATCTGTATTTAACCCAAATGACCTTGCTCTACCTGCAATATGAGTGGGGTCAAAGTATGCGCTTTCAATAAATATTTCTGTAGTATTAGCATTGGTTGCAGAAAAATCTCCACCCATTATTCCAGCAAGTGCTAAAGGCCCCTGCTCATCTGCAATAATTAATTCAATACCCTCAAGCTTGATATTTTGATCATTAAGTAACTGAAGAGATTCATTATTTTTTGCTATTCTTACTGAAATTTCTCCACTAATTTTCGATTTATCAAAAGCATGAAGTGGCTGCCCCATTTCAATTAAAACAAAATTTGCTATATCTACAACTGGATTAATAGAGCCAATACCGCTTCTTTCTAATTTCCGCTCAATCCAAACTGGTAAAATAATTTTATTATTAATGTTTTTAATTTGAATGCCGCAATATCTTGGGCAGGCATCTTTCTCATAAATTTTAACTTTCTGATCTAAAGCAAAACTTTCCTTTACTAATTGATGATTTATATCTTTTAAAGGTAATTCTAACAAAGCCGATACCTCTCTTGCGATACCTAAAATACTCAAACAGTCAGATCGATTAGGCGTTAAAGAAAGGGTGTAAACAACATCATTTAATGCTAAGGCATCTATTATTAACTCGCCTACTTTTTTATCTAACCCAAGCTCGTAAAGACCTTCAGAATCCTGACTAATTTCTAGTTCCTTGGCGGAGCACAACATACCATTAGATTCAACTCCTCTTAGTTTAGCTTTTTTAATTTCAAAATCTGGTAACTTAGCCCCAACTAAAGCACAAGGTACTTTAATTCCAACTCTTGCATTAGGCGCACCGCAGACAATCTGAATAGGCTTTTCTAATCCTATATTAACCTGGCATACATTTAAACGATCTGCATCTGGATGTTTTTCTATGCTCACTATTTCACCTACAACTATTAACTTTAGTATTTTAGATAAATCTTGGACATCATCCACCTCTAATCCCGACATTGTCAAAACTTCGCCTAAATCAACTTCGTTAATTGATTTGTCGAAAAACTCTTGGAGCCATGCTTTAGAAAATTGCATTATTGGCCTCCAAACTGCTTTAAAAACCGTAAATCATTTGTGAAGAAAGGCC
>ENA-ORXF01001861-ORXF01001861.1-marine-metagenome-genome-assembly--contig:-NODE-1861-length-13226-cov-8.885923_pt1 | contig 13226 bp, 31 predicted proteins | sample MGYA00237864_ERZ511476 | MGnify/ENA primary metagenome ERZ511476 (study PRJEB26306, sample SAMN06343908) | marine metagenome | isolation source: coastal waters | place: Atlantic Ocean: West Antarctic... | reverse complement strand
CTACTACTACAGTCTTCTGGTTAACCTTAGCTACTGTGCCTTGTACACGCACACCACGTGAGCCTTCAAAGCTAACACTATCGCCTATGAACAATCCACGTGCGCTCTCCTTGCTAATGAATGTCCTGCGTAGCTTGACTGCATCTATCACACGGTTAAGCTCTGCGTTGTCCATACGTGCTACTTGGTCTAGTACTGTGTTGATCATTGTCATTGTGTATTGCCCCTTAGTTGTTTAAGTTTAGCCTAGTTCATAAATGGTTACAGTGTTGTCTATGTCCAGTAGTTGGATAGCACACTGTCTTAGGTAGCGCCCTTGTCTGCGTACATGTGCAACACTGGCCTCCCCATCACATGCTAGGTTCTCTGGACTTAGATCACAGTCAATGTTCTCAGCAATGGTCTTGCGATCCTCTGCATTGTTTAGGTCTAATGGCGCCTTGCCAAATAGTGCGCTCCACTTGTTCTTGTCCTTAACGTAGTTGTTAAGTAGTGATACGCATGTGCCTGTGGTATTCTTCATAGTGTTTGCCCTTTGTTGTTTACTTAATATACTATGTATTATAGACTAAGAGCCTAGTGTTGTCAACCCCTAATTTAATAGTCTTCATCTTCGTCTTCATCATAGTAATACGCTTCTGCGTCTTTGCTTTCCTTGTGGCTTGCAATAGCTAACCAAAATGGACCTGCGGCACACACAGCTAGACCTAGTACAACATCTCCTAGACTAATAAAAACTAAACCTAGTACAAAACAACCTATGGCGTAAATAAAAAGTCCTTGCATTGTCTTTCCTTTGTGTTTGTTTGTTTCCTTAATACAGTTATAGCAACAACGGTCGTGGCTGTCAACACCTTATTTGATCTTATATAAAGGTGAAACCCCGCAACAGTAAGGGCATACTGTGCAGGGTCTCGTTGTTGTAGAGCACAGCGTGAGGGCACATGCTATAACTCTACAGTTCGGACAGCTTCAAGTAAGGGCATACTCTATGCTGTCCTAGTGTGGACTAGCTAACAGGGCGTCAGCTAATCCGTACACAATAACACGGAGCTCTATGCTCGACGCATCACTGTGTTCTCTGCCATTGCTTCCCACTTAGTGGGGAACGCTTTGGCCAAGTCCGCGACTTTAAGTACTGTACGCAAGCTGAGCTCACGTAGTTTCTTCTTGTTCATATCAACAAAGTCGAGTATCTCTTGTACAACATCTTCTTCTAGACCGTACTCGTCTAGCATGCCGTCGTTTGTGATCTGCTTTATACGTAACAGCTTCTCACGGTCTGTGTCAATTGTTAGGTCAATGTAGTGACAGCGCGACTCTAGTGCTTCAATGTGTCCGCGCATCTTCTTGCTCTTAACATTATCGAACTTGATGTTAGTAATAAAGATCGCTGAACCTTTGAATGCAAAGCTATCAGGCACACCTTCGTTCCGTAGCTTGAAGCTATCGGTGTTCCAACATATGCGTCTGTTCTTCTTGCTATCCAGTGCAGCCTTAAGAATGTTTAGGCTAAGCTCGTCGCTGAATATGCTGTCACAGTCATCGAATACAATTACGTTATCTTTGTCTGCCATCTTGTATAACTTACAGTACAAACCAATCGCGCTCATTGCGCCTTTGACTACTTCATACTTTGGCTGCCTGCCGTCTGCGGCAATAGCGTTGATCAAGTCATGTTTGCCAAGTACTTTCTCCACACCATGTGACTTACCAACTCCTGGAGGTCCACTAACAATCATGGCACGTACATTGCCTTTCTTAGTTGCTTTGGTCATCTCCTCTAACATCTCAAAACGCTCGCGCAGTCTTTCGATAGTTTCTTCATCAGTCTCTTTAGCTTGCACAGGCTTTGCAGTTCCTGCATCCTCGTAGCATGCATCCGTGGACACTGATATTTTAATGTTACGATCTGGAAAGCCATTGTTGTCACGTGCATCAACTGTGATGTAACCGCCTTTGGCTCCTACCTTGTAACCTTCAACTAGTTTAAAGATCATTCCAGTTAGATCAACTTCGTTGCCGCGGATCTTATAACTGCCTTCTAGTAATTTGATACTTGTCATGTTCTGCCCTACCCTTATTTGTTTAACTTGTAACTATTATAACAGTTACCTGCCCGCTTGTCAACACCTTATTTTAAAAAGTTGTTCGCAAACACGGACCACCTTGTACAAGGTTAGTACCACGATACTTGATAAAGTCTTGTATCACACTCAACTCAAACGCATTAAAGTCTGCCAGCTTAGGACCAAAGTTGGATCCTACCTTAGTCAACTTAGCACCAACATCGCTCAAGTCATTGTATGGCTTGATCTCTGCGTCCTTCAGCTTGGCCATTGAACTTGTTTCACTATAGTCCATCATCGCACGACCTAGTCCGGCCAATTTCTTTTGTTGCGGTGTTGATTCAAAAATGTTTTGTTTTACTGATTTCATATTGTTTGCCCTTTTTGTTAATATACAAGTATTATACAGCGTTTCGGGTACGCTGTCAACCCCTAATTTAAATATAAAAGTTATTAGTTGGATAGTCAGCAGTCACGTATCCGTACACCTGCTCGCGCACATCTGTGTCAGTACACTCTTCAAAGCCCTTACCAAAGGATAGCTTTTCCAACTCACGGTAGGCGAATGCCCAAGCGTTCTTTCCAGCTCCATCTTCAGCGGCCATCTTCTTGCCTGCCTCTGCAATCCTGGATACCATGAAGTTACCTTCTGGAGTGAACATGCCGTATTCTTTATTATCATTCATATTGTTTGCCCTTTTTGTTAATGTATATACATTATACTATAAACTAGGTCCCGTGTCAACCCCTAATTGCCATTTATTTTAAATGAATAAGTGTTTCACTTCCTCATTTTCCCAGTCATACTCTCGGATGCGATCCTTCTCTACCTTCTCAACATCCGCTTCATATTGGTCGATTAAAACTTGTAGACGTCTTGCAGTATACGGCATTGCCGCCTTCTGAAGAACAGTTAGGTCATCGATTACTCTGAACAGTGTCATCATATCGTTTGCCATGTTACTCTCCTATGCCGCCAATGCGTATGGTTTATTCCACGCACCGATGTAGATGTTAGTGTAGTGGCTACGATCAAAGTAGTCAGTCATCGCATCATCATTGTTATAGTAGTTGGTACCTTTCATAGCAGCCAACAGTTCGTTTAAGAACGCCTTATGAATGCGTGAGTAGTGTTGATCGATCCAGTACTCATTTACCTGGATGTAACCTTCACCGTGTGTGAAGTAATCACTGAAGTCAATTACGCCGCTTGGGATCTTAACTACTAGAGTTGAGTAATGTCTAACTGAGATGCTACCTTTCATCTTGTACTTCTTAAGAACAGCTTTGATGCCCGGTGCTAGTTCTGCTTTGTCTTGCTTGGATACGTATGCCATTTGCTTTGCCCTTTTTGTTTAACTTGTAACTATTATAACATCAACACAGAGTTTGTCAACCCCTCATTTGATCTTTATTAGTCTTTTCATTGAACGGAAGATCTGCTTAGCCATATAACCTACGTATGCAAATAGACCTGCAACCATAACATATACTAGTAAATCGCTCGCTTCAATTAACATCTTGTTGCCCTTTTGTTTAACTGTTTAACTTGTAACTATTATAACAAATAAGGCAACCAATGTCAACCCCTCATTTAAATTAAATTAACAGGTCATCATGTAAGCTGGTTGGCCTTTGTCTGCGATAATACTGCCATTGGTCACTTGAACGTAACGAGCGCATAAGGCATCGAACTCTTTGTAGAACTCATCATCGTCTACGAAGTTATCAGCTGACTCTGCATAGCAATCCGAATCAATGAAGTTCCAGTTAGGCTTGCCATCATCATAGTTGAAATTATCTTTAAGAGCGAAGTGGAACGCATGCTCTAAGGTTGTACTAGCATAGGAGCACTTGAAACGTTCTTTTGTAACAGGTGTCATGTTCATGCCGCCACCTCTAGCAGTTTAGTTTCTAGCATCTCAAACACTGGATAACCATCCTTCCAAGTTCCGTCACATACGATCCAGCCATTACGTGTGAACAAGTAAAAGAACTCACAGTTACTGTCTCGGAAGTATTCGACGAACTCAGTAACATCAGCAAAGTCCTGAGCTTCTAGGTCCTGCTCACCTTTGTCACGCATGTAAAACTGACAGTCAGCAAGTTCAGCAGCCAATGTGCTCTGGTCACCAAATTCAACCAGCTGTGCCACCTTACGTGCTTCTAAGTAATTCTCTTGCAGGATCATACCGTTGTTCTCAAGGTAACCATCCCAGTGACAATACTTTGCACGAACTTTTGAAGTATCCATCTTGTAACCAATTGCGCTTCTAGTACCCATAATCTTTTGCCCTTATTTGTTTAACTTGTAACTATTATAACATCACTACAGAGTTTGTCAACCCCTAATTTAACATTTATCTAACATAGGTGCTTCTTGTACGCTGACGATATAAGCCTTGCCGTTGATATCATATACAGTCATTGCCTTCTTAGTGCTTACAAGCCAACCTTCTGTAGGATGCAAATCCATATTCACATTACCTACGCTGGCAATCAATCCAAAGGTTCCATGTCGGATCGCCTTGTTAATGCTGTCTGCAATGAAGTCACAGTATGCTAGTTTCAAAGTCATTACGCTACCTCCGCATCTTCTTCACAGCTCATTGGATATTCATTAGCTTCTAGCATGCCCTTGACATCGTCTAGTGACATCCACTTCAGCGCCGCCACTAGCATATCCTTTTCGGAGAAACCCATCTCTTCGGTTAGTTCAATTGCGAAATCTCTGTAATCCATTTTGTTTGCCCTTTTGTTAATATACAAGTATTATAACAGCAATCAGGGGATGCTGTCAACCCCTCATTTAGTCTGCCCTGCTGCCAGCGTATGCTCTGTAACCATTGCGGGTGAGCACCTCAGCATATGCTTCAGCGGCAGCTACCTTAACGTCCATTGACTGTCCGTGGTATTCACCTACGTTCCATAGCTGGTAGCTCTTGCCTGTCCAGTCCTTTTCAAAGCCTAGGTATTCCATCTTCTTGCGTTCTGCTTTACCTAGCTTGGTATTGCCTTTATGCTCTGGACGTATTGTTACCCAACCAAAGCCGCAGTACATCGGCTCGCCATATGCGTTACCGCCGGTGCGTTCGTTCCAGTCTGCTAAGAACTTTGATGCGGCATCTTTAGCCGCAGTAGATGCTTCAGTACGGATTGTATCTAAGTTTGTATCTAGTGTTATCATTTTGTTGCCCTTTTCCTAATTGTGTATATACATTATACTATCGGATAGAGAGGATGTCAACCCCTAATGGCAAATTAATCTATGGTTTATATTGTGGGTTTATGTGTCCTGGACGAGGAAGTCTTATTGGTTAAGGGCATAACCTGCTTCCCCGCCCGTTCCAGTGTAGTTGGCGTCCCCTGCAGGATTCGAACCTGCGGCCTACAGCTTAGAAGGCTGTTGCTCTATCCAGCTGAGCTAAGGAGACATACCTTGGTGCGTCCTCGGAGACTTGAACTCCGAACCTTTCCGTTATGAGCGGAACGCTCTAACCAATTGAGCTAAGGACACGTTTTACTTCTTGGTGCTCGCGGGCGGACTCGAACCGCCACATCTTACGATAAGAGATTTTAAGTCTCTCGTGTCTACCATTTCACCACGCGAGCGGTTGTTAGTATGATATGAGCCCCACCGCTCTCTATATCCAATCCAGCAAGTACCTGAACCGCCCTAGTCGTTGTCCTTTATGTTATATGATTATTATACTGTCAACGATGCCAGTTGTCAATGCCTATTTTGCAATCTTAGCAAGTAAGTCTTCTACCATAGGAAACGCATCCATTGCCATAAGAGCTGGTTCCAACTCGTCCAATCGATTACATTCGATCTGAATCATTGCGTCGATCTGATCTTCATCAAGTGAATTGTAGATCTCTTCAATCGTTTTGTCTTTGGCCATCTTGATCGGATCAACGTGGATATAACTAGTAGAGATACTCGTTGGACCAAACATCTTCAAAAATTCTTTATAATCTTTGTCGTTCATTATTTCACCCATACATGGTTAAATTTTGCAGGAAGGTTCTCACAGGCAAAGACTTCGTCTGTGTAGCTGATTACTTTGACGCATTCGTTTGTGGCATAGCTGAAGAAAGCATCTGGCATTGATAACACTTCGTTACCTGCGTAGGCAGCTAGTGTTATGGTTCCAGCTAATACTATTCCAGTTGTTAATGTCTTGTTCATGTTCTTTGCCCTTTGTGTTGTTTAACTTATATACACATTATAGCAGTTACCGCGAACGGTGTCAACCATTAAATGGAATAAACTTACGATAACTTTTGGACCACAGCTTCAGTGGCTTTGAGAAGATGATCTCTTCGGTGGTGCCTTGTTTGATGTAACCTACGCACCAGTCTACATCGTTGATGATGTAGGTATGGTTCTGAACAGGTGAATCCCAAACAGTAACCTCCGTCAAGTACTTCATACTCGGTACTCCGTGTTCTTCTTCAAGTTCCACTTCTCTAGCACAGGAAGACCATACTCGTCTTCGTCTACGGCAACATATGCAACGGTCTTCTTCACTATACCATACCGGTAACCTTGATCACCACCTATCTGGTGCGAACCAACCCATACCTTGTGCGGAAAGTCTTCGCACCATGCAAATGGATCATCGTTGTGTGAGTATTCAAAGTTCTGACCATGTTCCTTCTCTACGAAGTTACCTATTGGTCCTTTGGTGTAAGTGTAGTATCCCATATGCAATGCCCCTTGCTTTGTTTAACTTAATACTATTATAGCACCGGAGCACTATGGTGTCAACCTCTTATTTAACTAATCCTTCAATTAGATTTCCGGTAACCATCTCTGCATGCAATTGTTCTAGACTCTGGCCGTGCTTGATTACTTCAAACATCACCGCATCCGTGTAGTTGAGCAAGTGGGTTTGTGTAGCCTCTATCTCCCATAGCTTCCAGGCAATGACAGCTAACGACACGGTCCATACTAGAACGCATAGTTGACTCAGCAGTCTCATCAATCGGCTTACGAAATAACTCATACACTATCCTTAGGTGAGGACAGCATAGCAGGGGAATTGCTATGCCGTCTGTTTGGTTACATACTCCAGTATGTCTCTGAACTGGGTGAACAATAGTAGGGCGTATTAACGCTCTCCATAAACTTCTTCCCGTTCATCATGTTAGTTCGCTCTACCATGCGTTCAATGTTCTTTGCATAGTACTCAGTCTCTGCAATCGCATAGTCGTTCACATCGATGCATTTCTTCTTACTCTGACGAGTCAATGCCGCCCGTGCCGCACCTATGCCATAGTACCGACTATTCCGTTGCCCGTTAGCTTTACGAATCTCTAGGATTGCGCTTGTCTGTCTATCATAAATTACGAAAGTATCTTTGCTCATTTGCTTTGCCCTTTTTGTTAATGTATATACATTATACAATAGAACGCTGACCTTGTCAACCCCTAATTACAAATTGTTTGCCAATTAATAGTCTTTAGTTGATCTTCGGTCAAATAGCCTTTGAGCTTGTCTACTGGAAGGAGCATGAGTAGACCTTTGACGGATTGGTTGGCCCCATTGGCAAGATCCACTTTGATCTCTGCTAGGACTGCATCAACCACTCGTTGCTTCTCTTCCGCATACTGCTCTACAGTGTTCATTGGCTGACCTCAATGAGCTGGGCTTTGAGTTTTTCAAGCTTCATCTGCAATGCATACTTCCTCATCTTCATCGACGAAGTGTTTCCGAAGAGTGTGGACAAGTACTTCTCAGTCGCATCAATCTTCATTTGAATCTTAGTCTTGTCGTTCATGGGCTGACCTCCTTGGCCTGCCCTTCAAGGAACTCAGCATAGTCATCGCTCTCCTCTGCCAACTCGTTCTGCCACTCGTCAAACGTGCGGAACTTTACTGGAAACTCCTTGCCGTAGAGATCGTTATCGCCGAACTTGGCCATTACGAATGCAACCGCATCCTGGATCCGTGTTAGGCCAGTCACGATATAGTCCGTGCCGTTCTTGAACTTCCAGTATGCATTACCATTGGAGAACTTGCCGTCCTCGCAGTGAGCGCCATAGTTTTCTAAGTACTGAGTTGAGATAACAAATTTCATATCGTGCCCTACCTTATTTGTTTAACTTATAACTATTATACTATAGAACTATGACCTTGTCAACCCCTAATTTTCAATTCTATCATGTACATGGATTGGGTTGCTGCCATAGTTTTCCTTAAAGCGGCTGTCACTTGAGTAAACAAAGTTACCACCAAACATAGTATGACGACCAACGCCTTCTGGTTTAAGGTGCATCCTGTTGCCTGCCTTACCTGGAACTAGGATCACATACTCCATCTTCTCTGCCCAGTCACCGCTGATTGGTCCGTGTTCACAAGGAACAACGAAAGTCTGCAATGCATCATTGGTCACACCATTGTTGGTGCAATCACCGAAACTGTTCTTGTAAACTTCTACTGTAAGATAATTCATATTGTTTGCCCTTTGCCCTAATTTGTATATACATTATACTATAGTCTAGGTCCCGTGTCAACCCCTAATTTAAATTAATATCCCTGATTGTAAAGTAATGGTGATTGGTTGTCCATCTTCTGCAAGCGGTAGAAGGTATCATTCTCTAGGTCCACATCATCGTAGTCGACCTGATACTGTTCACCTGACTCCTCTCCCTCTGCTAGGAAGTAGTCCTCTTCTGACATGCAGGCTATGATCCGCATGCCTTCGAGGTCTTCGTCTTTGTCATATTGAATGTAGATCGTAGCGTTCTCTGCTAGTGCGGCCACATTAGCCGAATGTTCCTTGCTCATTACAGACCTCCAGTTGATGATACTATTAATGCTTCAAAGAACGGCCATGTAGTATATACACTCAGACCTACTACGGCTGTTCCTATATATACTTTGAGCACGTTCTTGGTTGCCCGGACAGTAACTTCAATTAGGTCTTTCATACGTTCTCCTCTTCTACTTCACGACCTTCTGCGAACAGCATCAGCTCTACTGCTAATGCACCAGCTTGGGCTTTGGTCAGTTGTAAGTTGTTGAACATTGGTCCGCCGCTGTTGGAATCATAATATGGATTAGCTTGTGTAACCTGTACACAACTCAATCTGTTCTTGCCTCCCCAAAAGCGTGTCTGGGTCAGTTGGTTCTGGGCGTTGCCAGTTCCGGGTACGTTGCGTAATTGTGTTGACATTGTGTAGTGCTCCTCTACTGCCTAATTTGTATATACATTATAGCAGACTAATGCTATGCTGTCAACCCCTAATTTACCATTTCTATTGCTTCGGTGATAAGCATTTCTGCTCTGCCGGGTTCAAATCCTTCTTCTTCACAGAAGTCAATTGATGAACTACAATGTATGGAGCAACCAAATGATATCTGATTGGCTGCAAAGAGACAAGCTAGTTGTCCTGCAGTTGCCGCCGAACCAACGGCTTTTGAATCTATGCTGAGGTTAATTTTTCCGTCTTGTGCGCCTACGAATATAAACATTGTTTGCCCTTCTGTTTAACTTATAATAACAGTATAGCAGTCCTGTACTATACTGTCAACCCCTAAATTAATTTAAGTTGCAGTTTTAAATAATTTTGCAAGTTGCGCTTGTGTTACAGTGTACAGCGACGGCAGTGTAACATTGTTTGCATAACGTTGCTCCTGCGTTGTACAGTTTACAATTAAAAGCGTATTGTAATTAATTACAGTATGACCAAATTTTTGCATATTACTTTTTCCTATTTGTTTATTAATTAACTTGCAACTATTATAGCAAAATGCTACAACAATTGCAAGCGTTATTTTAAATTAATTTTTACTTGCATTTACAACAAAACTATAGTAGTCCTCGCTAATTTCCGCAAACGTGTCCTCGTACGTTTCGCATACATTAGCTTGCGCTAATTTTAACATTTGTGTTTGCGCACGTAATAAAAGCAAGTACGTAATTTTATTAAGTATTGTTTGCATAGTTTTTTCCTGTGTGTTTATTAATTAACTTGCAACTATTATAGCAAAGTACTACAACAGTTGCAAGCGTTATTTTAATTTATTGCGGAGTATAACATACATGCAATAAAGCGTTATACATGCATTCCCGTACTACTGTATCCATATTGCTGTTTAAACATGCGCTTGCAAGTTGCGGAACAGTTGTGTAGTCTGTAGCAGTTAAAAACAAAAATTCCATTTTGGCACAATTGTCTGTTAAACAATAGTTGTTATTTTCATTTATGCTGTCTTGTGCGCTGTTTGCAATTTGCTGTGCATAATGCTGTATAACGGCAGCTACTGTATTGTTGTAAGTTTGCATAGTTTTTTCCTGTTTGTTTATTAATTAACTTGCAACTATTATAGCAATTTGCTACAACAATTGCAAGCACTATTTTAATTTAAATTTTAATAAACAGCGTTATTATTTGCGTCAAAAATGTATGCGCTAGTAGTAAAATTTAAACTAGCATAGTGTTGGTGTACAATACGATTTAGTTTATTAAACGCAACAACTGCTGTGTCAAAATTTGTATGCTTTTGCGCAAACGTGCGCACGACAGTTTTGTTAGATTTAAGTACAATACGGATTGTGTAGTTTTGCATAGTTTTTTGCCTGTTTGTTAATGTAAAGCTATTATAGCAAAATACGCACACTATTGCAAGCGTTTATCTAAATTAATTTAATTTAATTTTTCTCCTAAGTCATTGTTTTATAAGGGAATTTTTCGCCACCGAACCACCGGAGAGAGGTTGCTCTCTGACTGCCAATATGTTATAATAAACTACGGTCCCGATGCCTGCAATTCCGTGTGCATACGTATGCAAAAAGATTTAAAATAAATGGCAATTAGGGGTTGACAGGTGGGCACGGGTTTGCTATAATGTATGTATAGGGTAACAAGGCAAAGGGGCAAAAACTAGTACTTTAAAAATTGAATAGTGAAACGGTTAGGGCTACTGAAATCCGCAAGTAGAAGACAAACACTGGAGCTGGGCGAACGGTCTGTACCGGTCCGGAACCTCCGCCAGTCAGTTTATTATAACATCTCTAGTCTGAGAATGCAAGCCCCTAAATGAAAAAAAAGCAAAAGAACATGAGGCGAGCTAAGTCATTGATTTATAAGCGTTCTTTCTCTCCTCCGTTCTAGTTGCAACCTCTTGTTCTTCTTAGGGAAATTTCTCCAACAATATCAATGACTTAGCTATATCCTCTCCCTAATTCAAAAAACCCTTATAAAACAATGACTTATAACCTCTTGAAAACTAAGAAGAAAAAATATCCAATAAAAACAATGACTTATAACTAGTTGATTTATAAGGGATATTAAACGTCAATTAGATCAATGACTTAACCACACTAAGCATTAGTAGTGACTTAACCTTGATCTTACACAGTGCAAAGGTTGAAAGCAACATAGACCTTATATACTACTAGTCAAAAGGTCAATAGACACTATACTATAATAGTCCCTTATTGAAGGTTGACTCCCTGCTATACTAGACACTATACTACACACTAAGGGAGCATGGTGGAGCACAGTCAGGAGTGGAGAGAGCCAGCTTTAAACATGGTTTACACAGTGGCGGAATGGTGCTATACTAAGGAATCCTTAGTGGTCACCGTAATATAACATGTTATAACATAACATTTACTGTGGTTATATACAGTAGATAAATTTTTCTTGCGCACGGACGTGAAAGGCATAGTTCAAATACTTTTCACTCTATCAAACCAACCCTCTATCTTAGTTTGAACCTTGGTTCTCTACAGTCAAAGGTTGAGTCTATACTAGTGCAAAGGTCAATGTAAGCTAAGAACGCTGTTAGATTGTGTGGTAAGCATCTGACTCTGTGCATAGCTCTAGCGCAGGCCACAACAGCGGGGTCTATAGTGTGCAAACCTCAGAACCTAACAGCGGGGTCTATGCTATACAGTAAGTCAACTACGCTATAGCATAACTCTATAACTAACATGTGTGTATTAGTTACGCATAGTATCTTATAGTAACTAACATTACTGTATTAGTTGTGCATTGTTGGATAGAGTGTGTGTGCGTTGTTGGATAGTATAATAGTATATAAAATTTCTGCGTAAGACTACTTCGTAGCTATTTTGAATTCTATCCCTATAACAACTCCTATACTATGTGTATTCGTTTCATATGCAGGTGTTATGTAGAAGTCTTAGTATGTTAGTCTTAGTAGAGGTACTATAGGGTAACTAGTGTAACCTGTGACTACTCCAAGTTCAAGTTGTGTGTTTTTGAATTCTATTGTGTGTGCAATGTATGCTGAGAGGTTGCGTTCGCTGTTATAGAATAGACCGATGCTCACAGGCTCTTGCTTGCATCTAATGTGAGGGTGGATGTTATTGTATGCGTGGTTAAGTCCTAGGTGTAGACCGAAGGCTATACTAGGTAAGCATATCATAAATGCCCAACCCAATGACTGCAATCATCGTGTGGATCATCTAGTGGGTTGGGAGGGTGGTCCAGCATCATTTATTTAGTGCTATTGTAGAGGCTTTTGACCATCTTCTAGAGGCCAATCAAACCATAGATAACAGTCAGTGCAGTACTTGATGAACTGACTTCTAACTTGTCCTAGAGCAGTAGATCCGCATCGTGGACAGTGTTTGTGTGTGTTGCTTAGACTCATTAGTGGGCCGCCCATTCAACAGTGTCTAGATCAATACCATCTTTGAACATGTCCCACAGTGGCGACAGCTCACGTAGTTTTTCAACTGCGTGACGAACCTTACCAATGGCATCTTTTATATCTTGCTCGCTGGTATAGCGACCAATACTAAAACGGATTGAGCTGTGTGCCATCTCGTCATTCAGACCCAGAGCACGCAATACATATGACGGCTCAAGACTGGCTGAGGTACAGGCTGAACCTGAAGATACGGCCAGATCACGCAGGGCCATAATCAGAGACTCGCCCTCTACAAAGGCAAAACTAATATTGACGATACCTGGAACATGCTGGTCTTCAGAACCATTCAGGTAAACCTCTTCCATATCGGACACACCTTCCCACAGCTGGGTGCGAAGTGCGTCGATACGAGCAGATTCTTCGGCGAGGTTCTTAAAGCCCAACTTAAAGGCTTCGCCCATGCCAACAATCTGGTGAGTCGGTAATGTGCCTGAACGCATACCGCGCTCATGACCACCACCA
>ENA-ORXF01001855-ORXF01001855.1-marine-metagenome-genome-assembly--contig:-NODE-1855-length-13240-cov-10.934361_pt1 | contig 13240 bp, 11 predicted proteins | sample MGYA00237864_ERZ511476 | MGnify/ENA primary metagenome ERZ511476 (study PRJEB26306, sample SAMN06343908) | marine metagenome | isolation source: coastal waters | place: Atlantic Ocean: West Antarctic... | reverse complement strand
TAAGAGAGTTTGGGTATTCTGAAGTACATAAGTCCAAATATTATTTTCCTGATGTAAATAAACATTATAGAAGACTTCAAAAAAAGAATAGCATTGCAGCCATCGAAATTCACAAGGATTTTTTAGACATTAAAAAATATATTAAGGAATTTAATTACAGTTTTGTAAAGAAAGACAGTCAGATTATTAATGGAGTTAATGTTTTGAGTTATGCAAATAAACTAAATTTATCTATTATAGCCAATCAAATAAATGATGATGGTTTTTATTACAAAAGGATGGTTTTACGAAATGCCTATGATGTTTTTTTATTGTCTAAAAAAACGAATTCTATGACTGCGGTGAATGCATTAGATAAACTAACAAGCCCTTTAAATTGTTTTTTAGCAGCTTGTTATGAAGTTTTTAATAAGGTAAATAGTTTAGAGTACAATAAAACAACTAAAACAGCTTTGTATTTAAGAGATTTTAACAGGAATTTTACCAACCCCATAAGAACAAAAACACAATTCACACACATTACGATTTATCTATTTATAAAAATTAGATTAAGTATTATTCTTAAATCTATAATATACAAAGACTATCGAGTTTGGTTATTTAAAAGAGTAACTGATAAAAACTGGTGCAAAGAAAAAATTATTCAGTTAGGATTCAAAAAATAAGATTACCAAATAACTCCCGCCTGCTGCATAAATAAATCTGCCAATGCATCTTTATTTTGATGCGTTCCAATATAGGTTAGAAAAGTACTCTCTTTAGAGTGCCCGGACTGTAGTCTTAAATTATGCATCAAGTACTTGATTTTCATGAATTTAATTTTTAATACTTTTGATACACTTTGTCCAATATTTAAAACCACTTTCTAATATCTTCTAATTCATTAGAAATATATTTTAATTCTTTTATTTTGTTTATTTCATTTTGATTTAGTGTAACAACAATTTCGTTATTTTTTCTTTGATGATAACTTTCTAGATTATTTCAATAATCGAGTAATTTTTTTATATTTGTAAATTATTTTTTTAAATACGATGCTATGCGTAAAAGAATATTAATTACTGGAGCCGCAGGGTTTTTAGGATCGCATTTATGCGATAAATTTATTAAAGAAGGCTTCTATGTAATAGGAATGGATAATTTTATTACAGGTACTTTTGAAAATATTGCCCATTTAACTAATTCTGAACAATTTGAGTTTAGAGAACACGATGTTACTCATCATATCTCACTTGATGGCCCTCTTGATTATATCTTAAATTTTGCTTCACCAGCTAGCCCTATAGATTATTTAAAAATTCCTATTGAAACATTAAAAGTTGGTTCTTTAGGAACGCTCAATTTGTTAGGTCTTGCAAGATCAAAGGGAGCGAAAATTCTGATTGCTTCTACTTCTGAAGTTTATGGAGATCCGCTAATAAATCCACAAACTGAAGATTATTACGGAAATGTAAATCCAATTGGCCCCAGAGGTGTTTATGACGAGGCTAAAAGGTTTCAAGAGGCCATCACCATGGCTTACCACACTCATCATGGTTTAGATATTGCCATTGTACGTATTTTTAATACTTATGGTTCTCGTATGCGTTTAGATGATGGTCGTGCCATACCTGCATTTATTGGACAAGCTTTAAGAGGTGAAGATCTAACTATCTTTGGAGATGGAAGTCAGACGCGTTCTTTTTGTTATGTTGATGATCAAGTTGATGGCATTTACAAATTACTTATGGCTAACTATTCTTATCCTGTAAATATTGGTAAACCAGAAGAAATTACTATATATGAATTTGCTAAAGAAGTCATTGCTCTTTCTGGAGGCAATTCAAAAATTATCTATTTGCCTTTACCGAAAAATGATCCGATACAGAGAAGACCTGATATTAGCTTGGCAAAAAAACTTTTAGGATGGCAACCTACAACCTCAAGAGAAGAAGGCATACATATTACTTTTAATTATTTTAAAGCGGTAATAGCTAAACAATTGCAGTATAAGAAAGACACATCAGAAAAATCCGGGTAATTATATAATTTAATATGCTTCTTCTTGCCCCTTTATAAGTGCAGTAATTGTTGATAATATAATTTTTAGATCAAGTAAAAATGTCCAATTTTCAATATAAAATCGATCCAATTTCACACGCGCATCTATTTGATGAAAGAATGTAATACCTCCTCGATAGCCTTTCACTTGAGAGAGCCCAGTTACGCCGGGTTTAGCCTTATGTCTTAAAGAGAATTTTTCTATACGATCTCGGTATGAATCATTTAATTCTATTGGATGCGGTCTTGGTCCTACGATAGACATATTTCCTAAAAAGACATTAAAAAATTGAGGGAATTCATCAAGGGAAGTTTTCCTTATAAACATACCAAATTTTGTAACTCTAGGGTCGTTTACTATTGCCCAAGAATAGTCAGATTCATCATTTAATTGCATTGATCTAAATTTAAAACACATAAAATGAACACCGTCTTTTCCTTCTCTTAATTGTTTATAAATGATTGGCCCACGACTTTGTAGCTTTATAATCAAAGCAAATAGCGGATACATCCAGGAAAGTAAAAAGATAATAATAAAGCCAGAGAATACGATATCAAATCCTCTTTTTAAAACGATATTAAAAATATTATCAAGAGGCCTAATATTGATTTTTTTTTTGAAATAAAAAAACATTATTTGTTAATTTGCGTTTATATTTGTTAAATTCGAACTTCATAAGGTGTTAAGGTAAAACTATAAAAATTATTTTATCTAAGACTGTTTTTATATATATATATTTATTTATATGAATTTAATTCCTATTGCTAAGAAAATATTATCCTTTTTATTATTTTCATTGATTTTGATAAGTTTATTTTCTTGTAGTAAATCAGAAGGACTTAAGCGTAACGAACTTGTTTACAATAATGATTTTGAAAGTGGTGATTTAGATGCCCTTGATGGCGCTCAATTGATGACTTTTAACAACACTACTGTATTAGGAAATTATAATAATGATGGTTTTACGCTGAACCTAAATAATATTGGCGCTCATGATCTTATTTATATTTCTTTTGATTTATATATTCACGATTCTTGGGATGGCAATTTCAACAATATTGATCCCGATCAACCTGATGCTTGGTTTATTGAATTAAGACCTGAGATTGGTACAGATTCGAATACTCCTTCTATTATTTGGAAAACTTCTTTTTCTAACAGTGTTTGTGAACCACAATTTTGCTTAAAGCAATCTTATCCGAATGTTTTTCCGTTTGATAACCCCCCACGTCAAGAATTAACACGATTACTACCAGGCTTATGCAGCTTGTCATCTGATTTCGACGGTACTTCGCTATATACAATAGAAAAAGGTTTTGAACATACAGGAAATGCTTTAATGATACGCTTCCATGACAACCTTTACCAACCTAATGCCGTTAATCAAAAATGTGATGAGAGTTGGTCTTTAGATAATTTAAAAGTACGTGTTATCACATTTGAATGAATAAATATTTTATGCGAATAATATTATCCGTTACACTTTGCTTTTGTTTTTTTCAAGAGTTACAAGCACAAACAATTAATCTTAATGAGAGGTTTATTCAACAAAACCTTAGAACGGCTCAGTTGCTTGGAAAATTTGATCCTACCTTTTCATTTACATCATTACCAATTCATACGGGTAAAAAAGGTATCAAAATAGATTCAAGTCTTATCGGTAGTAAAGAATATGGAGCTTCATTAAAAACTTTTTTTGGAAAGTACGGCAAATTAAAAATCTTACCTGTTGATTTCTTAATGGAATATAGTAGTCACCACCCTTATAGCAGAAATAATGGGAGTATGATTCCAAATCGAGGCTACCAACAGCTAATTAGTTTTGGTTTTTATGCGGAATTAGGTCCCTTATCTATACAATTTAAGCCAGAGGCTGTATATGCCGAAAATAGAAATTTTCAAGGATTTCCTGATAGCCATTATCCAGAAATTTGGAAAAGAAGATATCGAACATGGAATTCTATGGACCTTCCCGAACGATTTGGAGAAAAGGCGTATAAAAAATCTTTATTTGGGCAATCTAGTATAAGATTAAATTATCATGGTCTTTCGTTAGGTCTGTCATCAGAAAATATTTGGTGGGGCCCCTCTGTAAGAAATAGTATCATGATGAGTAACCAAGCTCAGGGATTTGATCATATTACTTTTAATACCACACGACCTATAAAAACCCCCATTGGGAATTTTGAATGGCAATTGGTGACAGGGCGTTTAGAGGCTTCTGGGTTTACACCTCCACAAAGCGATAGAACATATGCAGGCAGCAATTTATATATTCCAAAACCAGATGATTGGCGTTTTTACCAAGGTATTACTTTTACGTATTCCCCTAAATGGATTAAGGGTCTGTCTCTTGGTTTTATTAGATGGGTGCAAACATATGGTGAATTTGCAGTAAAAAATCGTGATTATTTTCCCGTTTTTGACGGCCTCTTTAGGAAAAATGATAAATATGGTTTGTTTGATGGTTCTCTTGAATTACGAAGAGACCAGGCGGCGGGAGTTTTTGGAAGATGGCTGTGGCAGGATGCTAAAGCCGAAATTTATGGTGAATTTAACTATAATGATGCCAAATATGATTTACGAGATTTAGTATTAGATTCCGATCACGCAAGAGCTAATACCATTGGTATTCGCAAAATTTTTCAAAAAACACCTACTAGTAAAATATATGAATTTTCATGGGAGAGAACCCTTATGCAACAAACCTCTTCTAGATTATTAAGGAATGCCGGCTCCTGGTATATGCATTCGGGAGTTAGACATGGCTACACCAATAATGGTGAAGTATTGGGCGCGGGTATTGGCCCAGGTGGTAATTCTCAATATTTTGAATTTGCTATGATAGATAAATTAGACAGATATAGTATTGCTTTTGAGGTTATAGATCAAGACAATGATTTTTTTATTGCCGCTTTTGAGGAAGCCGATGACTTTAGACGTTATTGGAAAGATTTTAATGTACATTTCAGTCTCCAAAAAAAGATAAAAAATTTTTGGGGGCGCATTAATGTAGTTTATTCAAGGAGCTTAAACTATCAATGGGAATTAGAGGATATTACTGAGCCCTATTATCACGCCGGTACAGATGTTAACAACCTTCATATAAATTTTAATTTAACTTATCATTTTAATTTAAAAAAAATAAATTTCAAAACCGCCTCTTTTTAACAAAATTATTTAGCTGGTTAACTGTTTAATTGAGGGTCTTCTTATAAGTAAATTAACCGTTAACAGACATTAAGATTACAAAAGTTTAAGGTCAGAGTTACACTAACTACAAGACTAAAAAAGCGAAAATTTTTTTATTTTTCAGCAAGCAGTCTAAAAATCTCTAAATATTTATCTGTAATACAATCCCAATTGTATTTATCAGTGATACCCTGGTATGAATTCTGACGTAATTTTTTTATTTTCTTAGGATACTGATCCGCATAATTGATTTGTTGCCGAACAGCTTCTTGATTTTTCTCAAAATAAATTCCATATAAATCGTTGTTTAACATTTCTTTGTTAAAAACGGTATTTAAAGCCAAAATAGCACAGCCATAAGCCATGGCTTTAATCATAGTTGGATTTGTTCCTCCAAACTCATGACCATGAACATATACATAACAATGATGGTATAAAGCTGCTAAAACTTCAGGATCATAAACATAACCCGTAAAAATAAGCCTATCGTCTTTTAGGGCTTTTAACGCATCGGCATAAGCGTCTTTATAAAAGACATCACCCACAACAACCATTTTTTTTGTTGAATTTGAGGCTAAAAAACCTTTCACGATAATATCGGCATTGTTATCGGGAATCATACGTCCAACAACTAAATAATATTCTTTTGACGTAATAGGCCATTGTTGAATTAAAGAGGGGTCTTCTGATTTTTTTACTTCGGCGCCATAAGCAATCACTACCGATTCTTTTTTGAATATATTAAGGTAAACCTTACGCATCTCCTCAGAATCATTTATAATTTGATCGTATAAAATTGTTGACAACCGAGCTGCTGTTTTAAAATATATGGCGCCTAAACCTTTCCACTTAGGACGCAACCATTCTAAACCATCCACGTTTATAGCCGTGGGTTTTCTAAATATTTTTGATATTAAACCAAAAGGACCATTGGCTGCATTTACAGCAAAAATAACATCTACATCTGATACTACTGCATGGCTCATAGATAAAAAAGAATGTATTAATTGACTTAGCGATTTTGTTTCGATAGTAGGAACATACACTAACTTAATACCATTTATAAGAGCTGGTTTTTCTTTAAATAAATTGCGATGGCAATAAACAGTTACTTCACAACCCCTTCCCACCAAACGCTCACTCAATTCTTTAATTAAGGTTTCGTAACCACTATAAACATAAGGATAACCTCTAGAGCCAATAATGGCAATTTTTAAGGGATTGGTATTACTTTTTAATTGAATCATTTTGAAGTCAGAGTAATTTTAAAGATGTCTAATATATTTTTCTTGAATTGTGTAGGAGAAAAATGTTTATTGGTATATTCAATCGCTTTTTCAATGTTTAATATCTTCAATTTTTCATCTTTAAAATAATCATTTATCAATTCTGCTACTTTCTTAGCATTATTGTATGGCACCAATAAGCCACAATTGCCATTGTCTAAAATTTCTACAGCACCTCCTAATTTGGTAGCCACTACAGGTACTTTCAACTTAATCGCTTCAAACAGTACTGTAGGTAAAGGATCTGGTGCTATTGAGGGATGAAAAAATAAATCGGATTTGACTAAAATATCATCAACATCTGTTCTGTATCCTAAAAAATGTATTTTTTGATGTAAACCATTTTCACTAACTAATGTTTTTAATTCTTCTTCATAAGCTTCATAGCCTGGAAAAGTATCTCCAACAATTAAAAAGTGATACTGTTTATTTAGTTTTAGTAACTCTTTGGCTACTTCTATAAAGTATTTATGTCCTTTATAGGGAATCAATCTCGCTATTGATGTTAAGGTTATATTTTGTTCAATTGTCTTTCTTTTATTGTAGAGGGGTTTTGTAACCGGAAAAATAATACCGTTGTAAACTTTAAGAAGTTGATGTTTTTTAAGATAAGGTTGCCAGTGTTTTGCAACACTATTAGATACCACAATAACTTTTTTTGAAAAATAGCGTACAAACAAACCACTAAATATTTCGTAGGGTTTATTAGCGGTTGGTATTTCATGGATATGAGATATAGAAGGAATGCCACTTTTTTTAGCTGCTAATCCTCCAGAAATAATTACTGATGTACTGGTATATAATAAATCTATGTGGTGTTTATCTATATAATTTGCTATATAATTCTTTGCTTTTTTAATTTTTATAAATCGATTGCATAAGCCTTTTAAATTCATGTATTTTTTTCTAAAAACACCTAAATTATATACGCTACAAAAGGCTCCTTTATCTATAATTATCTTATTTAAAACACCTTTATAGGGTAAAATAACATACACTTCATATTGAGCTTCAATCAAGATATCTATTACTTGTAAAACAATCCTACTAGCGCCATACATATCATTAGAGCTGTGTAAGAGAAGTACTCTTTTAGCTGGTTGTTTCATTTAATTCTTAATACTTTTTAAAATAAGTTGTTCGTAATCTATAATAAATTTTTCTCTAGAAAAGGACTTTAGTCTTTCTGATCCTTTTTCAATTAAATAAGTTCTTTCAGGTTTTGAAATTATTAATTTAGTAAGCGTTTTAAATAATTCAATATAATCTCCTGCATTATAATGTTCCGCTGCACCTCCTGCAACTTCTACCATTGCGCCTGTATCAGAAGATATAACTGGAATTTTCTTTGCAAAAGCTTCCAAAATAGGAATACCAAACCCCTCTTCAATAGAAGGAAACACATATATCAATGCCTTTTTGTACAAGGAACTTATTTTAGCATTCGACAAATAACCTGTCATCAATACACTTTTTGATAAGTTATTTTTTAAAATATATAACTCTAATTCATTTAACACTTCTGCATTGCCATTAAGGACTTTTTGTCCTGCAAGTACTAATTTTAAATGTTTGTTGTTTTTATCTTCTTTTAACAATTTAAAAGCCTTGACAAGTGTGATTAAATCTTTTCGTTTATCAAAAGAGCCTACATGTAATAAATAATCACTGTCTTCTAAATTTAAACTTTTTAAGATGCTGTCATCATCCTTTTTTGATTTTAAAAAACATTGAAATATAACTATAATTGAAGGAGTCGTTTTTAAAAATAATCTTTCTAACTTATTTTTAGCATATTTACTTGTAGTTATCACTGATGCATTACCTCTTAACCCTAAATCTATAAGTTTAATATAATATTTACGCCATAATGCGTTGTAATTTTTAGGATAATCCCAAAATAATGTATCGTGAATAACACACAACTTAAGTGCTTTTAAGTGCCATAAAGGCGCTACAAAATCAGGACAAATGAGCACGTCTGGTTTGTGCTTTAATATTTTAAATGGTAATATAATTTGTTTCCAAAAAAAATAATAAAAATGAAAAAGCCATCTCAACAATCTGTTTTTCGGATTTAAAAATCTATGGTTTTGTCCCCATTGATTGATATCGTGTGAAAAAAGATATTCAATATTTTTATTTTTTGAATTTTTTGCTCCTAAAACTAGTTCATTAATATAGGTTCTTATCCCAGACAATGCGGCCTGATAGTAAAAAACATCAATAAAAACTTTAATTTTTTGAGACAAAATATTCTCTTTATTTTAATTAAACGAACACAGTAAATATACTCATTGGATATTTCAATTTAAAATATTTTTTAAATAATAAGTTTCTATAAATCCAATTAAAAACCAAGAAAGAAAACTCACAAAAAGATACAATTCTGCATTGGCCGTAAATAAAGGTATGAGTAAACCTATTTTAGTAGCCGCTGCCACATAAGAAATAGATTTCACATGTTGTTTACTTGAAAGCTTGAATACTTTTAAACTATCTCTTATACCTTTAATCAACATTGATACATATATTAAAAGTACTAAAAACCCCATTTGAACACCATAAATTAAAAACTGATTTTCGCCGCCAATTTTTAAAGTTTGATCAACACCATTGGCGTTACCACTCATAGCTAAACCAATACCCATTGGATTTTGTATCATCGAATTTATACCTTCTAACCACTCTAGAAGATGTCCTAAACTTGAAGTATTTTGAAAATTCAAAGTATCTAAAATAAAATATTGTGATTCTTTGGAAGAAAAGAAAGAAATATAAATCACCATCATAATAACTAAAACCAAAATGACTCGCAAAAACTGATATTTTTTTTCTAATAACAAAGTAATAAATACTATAATTCCACCTGCAATGATCGCCCCTCTTGAATAGGAAAAAAAGAAAGACAATGCCACCAGTAACAACATGCCTAGGTAAGCCAAACGATTACTATTGTATTTTGTGTGTAATAAATAATTAAGACCCACAGACAAAAACAACAATAATGAAGCTGCAAATTCTAAAGGATTCGCAAAAAAGGCAGCTAACCGAGGCAATCCGCCCTGCCTTTCAAAAGTCCAACTCAACCCATAATTACCTGTCGGAAAAATATCATTCATCACTAAATTAAATCTTCCATAATCCAAAATACTTTGTAAATGCGTTCCAGATATTTTTTCTGACAATGCTAATAAAAAAGACCCAATTGTTAAATAGATTAGAACTTTTACAATAAAACTCCACCTTTGTTTATCAATATTAGTGTGACGGCCTAAAAAATAAACGATGCCTATTAAAAATGTGTTTTTTGCATAAATTATTTTTGATAAGATAGGAGCTCCTCCTAAAGGTATTAGCATATAGATAAGGGTCAAAGTCATAAACCCCAAAAATAATTTATCTAATAAAGTAAGTTGCCATTCGCGTTCAATAAATGATTCTTTTTTACCAAAAATAAAGACAAAAAACCCTACAAAAAAAACAAAATCTTTACTGTATTTTAATAAATTAACTAGAGGTGTTAAGTTGAATCCTTTAAAAATAATAAGTTGAAAGGTAGCGTAAAAAGGGAGTGTAAATAAGATATACAATAAAAGATAATAGGCATCCCCTTCAAAGATTTTTTTTAATACAAAACCAATAAATCCAATATATAAAATCAATAATATTATTGCAACTACAGTCAAAATATGTGTTTTATGTTTTAATTTTGATTCCGTCCAACACACCGCGCCAGACCATTTTAAATTTACCAAATCGGCCTCTAAAAATAAAATAAATTGAATAGGAAGTTATTTTGAGAATTTGATATATCCAAGATCCAATATTATTAAAAAAAGAAGTGTGTTTTTTAATTAAATAAATGTGATTTCGTACATTTAAATAATGAGCATAAGGGGATAAATTTCCTTCATTAGAAGTATTATTCTTTTTTGTACTTCCTGATGTATGATGGTAAATAATACTTTTGGGGACTACACCCAATTTATAACCCTGATTTGTCATTCTAATAGACCAATCCACATCTTCAAAATAGGCAAAAAAACGATTGTCAAGTAAACCAACTTCTTTAACAACGCCTATATTTACCAAAATACAACAGCCACTAATCCATTCTGTGAATGTATCAATTTTAAGTTTTGGTTTATAAATCAGTCCTTTATATCTAGTTTTTGACAATCCAAAAAAGGTATTAAACGAACCACCGGCATTCCAGATAGTATTTTTGTTTGGAAAATCTAATATCAGCGGTTGTGTTGCCGCTAAATTTTTATCTGATTCCATGCTTGCTGCAAGAAGTGATAAAAAATCTGGCTCTACTTCTGTGTCGTTATTCAATAATAAAACGTAGTCAAAACTTTGTTTTAAAATAATGTTTAAAGCTTTATTATTGGCGCCTGTAAAACCTTCATTTTTTTCATTTTTTATATAATTAATCTCAGGGAATTCTAAAGCTATTTTATCACCGGAACCGTCATTCGAACCATTATCAACAAAAAAAATTGTTTTATTTTTATAATTACATGCCTCTAGGCTTTTAAGGCAATTAAAAGTCAATTGATAAGTATTCCAATTAATAATGATGATGGCTATTCTAGGCACTTTCATATTTATTTTTTATCAAGAGTGCTGAATATACAATAAAACTCACAATTTCTGTAAGAACAAGTGCGATAGAAAGTCCGTAACCTCCATAATAATAACTACCAAATGTTGCTAAAATTAACATGATGATGGCTGTTATCCAAGTGGCTTTAGTTAGCAAATGCTTTTTTTCGTCTACTAAAATTTTAATCATATTATTAAAATTCAACATACTCAAAAAGGGAATAAAAGCTAGAATTTTTAAAATAGTCTCACTGTAAACAACATAAGAACCCGCCAATAAAAATATTATCCATTTAGACAAAATGATCGCCACCAGCCCCATCCCAAACGTAACTGATAATCCAATTATAAAAATTCGATTGACATAACTGTTAAATTCAATCTTATCTTTCTCAAACAGAATAGTTGCTTTTTGCAAAATAGCTTGTGTAAAAAAAACAGGCACCATACGCATTAAAAGGCCTATTTTTTGAGCCAATGCAAACTCTCCTAAAATAGTATTATTGACAAAACTCGCTAAAATAATTAAGCCACCGTGAATGGAAACATGACCCGCTATAGAAGATATGAAAAATTGAAAGTTTTCAACAAATCTCTTTTTTATATTATGAATACTTACCCAAACCCACTTGATTTTTTCTTTTTTATAAATAATAATCCAGAAAATGATGTAAACTATAAGAGCCGTAAACCCAAATAAAAAGTTGACATAGGTCGCGTCCTTTGGCGTTTTTATAAAAAACACAATTAGTAGTAAGTAACCACTCTTTGCTAAAATATTGACTAAAGAAAACCATGCTATTTTATCATTCCCTTGAAAATAAAACATTGGAAACAAAGCTTGACTAAACAATAATATTAATGAATAATATAGAAAGGTTGCATAAGATTTGAAAAAACCAAAAAAATAAGTCAAGCAAAATAAAATTACCGCCATTCCAATGGCTATTATTATTCTGGTTACTATAATTTCATTGATTAAAGTTTGCTTTTTTGCGGATTCACCTCTAAACAAAGCGATGCGTTTGGGACCATTTAGATGATAGCCATAACTCACTGTGATACTTAATAATAAAACAACTGAAAGGGCTAGATTAACAAGTCCAAATTGTGCTTCACCTAATCTCTGAAATAAAATACGTGTTGCAAATAAAGCAATAACAATATTAATACCTTGATTAATAATTAAATTAAAAAAATTCTTAGTAAAAATGCCTCTAAACAATAGTATTTTTTTTAGTGATATTTTATGATTTAAATAATTACTATTTTTAAATCTTGATTATTACTCTTCCAATGCTTGTCTGACAATACGTTGTAATGACAATGACAAGACTATTAACATACCACCCCCAAATATTCCTAAAATAAGTGTATTTAAAAACTTCCAACGGTTATTTTCTAATGGGAATGAGGGTTTATCAATAATTTGAATAAGAGGTGTCTTATTTCTATGGGTAACTTTTGCCAATTCTAATTGTTTTACAACTTCCAGATAAATAGCTTTGTTGGCTTGCAGATTGGCCATGGCTTTTTGATAAGGTACTTTCGCTATTTTTACAAGAGGGTTTAGATTTGGAATATTTTGATCTATTTCGGCAAGCGATAAAAAAGACATATCTAAAAGACGTTTAACACTATCGGTTTGAACTTGTAATACTTTTAAATTGAAAGCTGTTTTTTTAGTCTCGGTTTTGTAATAAAACCTGTTGACCTTACTAACCAAAACTTCATTAAAAATTTTAGCAAAAACCTCATCCTTATGTTTAAAACCAACATTTAAAATAGAGCTATTTCTATTGGGCTTATCCACTATTAAAAAATCTTTTTTAATCAATTTTATAACTTCTTTTACAACACTATCTTGTGCTCTACTATACAGTTTTTTATCTCTATAAAAATCTTTTAGATAGACCTTTTCATTGCCCCATTTTTTTTCTAATTTTTGTGTTTTAGCGAAGTAATCAATCAATATTTGAGATTTTCCATTTATAGTAACTTTCTCTAATAAAGTTTGCCTTAACATATTGTTGGATCTATAAAGCTCTTGTATATTATCAATTTGAAATAAATTACTAGCACTCATAAGACTTGAGGTATTAATCCCCGA
>ENA-ORXF01001854-ORXF01001854.1-marine-metagenome-genome-assembly--contig:-NODE-1854-length-13246-cov-3.143291_pt1 | contig 13246 bp, 19 predicted proteins | sample MGYA00237864_ERZ511476 | MGnify/ENA primary metagenome ERZ511476 (study PRJEB26306, sample SAMN06343908) | marine metagenome | isolation source: coastal waters | place: Atlantic Ocean: West Antarctic... | reverse complement strand
CGCTCGTAGCTCAGCTGGATAGAGTGTCGGCCTCCGAAGCCGAATGTCGGGTGTTCGAATCACCTCGAGCGCACCAACTCTATCCTAGGTACTAAAAGGGCTGTAGCTAATTTACTACGCTGTTACTTTTCTAAGAAAACTCATATTTCGTGCAAATTTCGTGCACTTAATAGGAGATTTGATATGGCAAGTATACAAAAAATAGTTAATAAGAAGGGCATTTCTTACCGCGTTTATATTCGCAGAAAAGGACTTCCAAACATTACTAAGACGTTCCTCACTAAGAAACAAGCCAGTTTGTTTGCATTAAAACTGGAAGATAGTTCTCAAAACCATCAAGCCTACAGCTCAAAACTGTCTTTTAATGAGCTTGTAGAGAGTTACCTAAGTAATGCATACTTAGGTACTAAGCCGCAGATGCAGCATAGCAGGCTTAAACACTGGTTAGGAATATTGGGCGATAAGTCTATTATTGACATAAATCGCTCAGATGTTGAAGCTGGATTAAGAAGCCTTCCAGAAGGACTAAGTAATACAACCATTAATAAATACAAAAAGTTAGTCTCTGTAGTTTTTAACTATGGAATTAGAGAGTTAGGACTACTTGATAACCCGACGCGTTATATTCGCTCCTTGCCCGAAAAGAAGGGAAGGACAAGATATCTATCCGATAATGAGAGAGAAAGGCTATTTAAGGCTTGTAGGGACTCCAAATGGGATAAGCTCTACCTTCTTGTGCTAATGGCAATAACCACAGGAGCTAGAAGGGGAGAACTGCTAAGTCTTCGGTGGAATAGTTTAGATATAGACAAACAAACCGCGTATGTTCAGACCAGTAAAAATGGAGAGCCTAAAGTTCTGCCATTAACTGAAAGTGTTATTAAGGAGCTTGGGAGATTTAGCCTTAATGATGGCTCTCTAATCTTCGCATCAGAGATAAACCCTGATAAGCCTTATGTATTCTTTAAACAGTGGAAGAGGGTGCGTCATGAAGCTGAGCTTATAGACTTTAGATTCCACGACTTAAGACACACCACAGCCTCCTATTTAGCTCAGAACGGCGCTACTCTACTCGAGATAGCTGATGTCTTAGGACATAAGCAAATAGAGGTGACTAAGCGTTATGCTCATCTGTGTATAGGGCATAAGTCAAGTCTTATTAACAGAGTGATGAGCAATATTTAAATTATGTATACTAAAGTTCAAATTGATATTAAACCTTGCATATGGATTTCTCTTAATAAAAAAGAAAACTGTGCAATAACTCTTGGAGAAGTTGATTTATGCTTAAAAAAATGGAAAACTTAGAAAACAAACATACGGGCTCAATGACTGCAATTATTTTTGGAATCTTACTTTTTGCGTCTGGAATTGGACCACTTGAAGAAACTGGGACGATTAATGGAGGTTCAGTTTTTGGAGGTATTTCATTATTTTTTGGAGCGATTGCCTACAGATTGGCAAAAAAAAGAAAACTGGGTACTTTAAATTATTTTTTGGTAGCTATTGAAGTTGTTTGTATAAGTATTGCAGTTCTTATTGTTGCCATGACTAATCAAGAATTTATGATAGAGAATCCAATTGCTGTTTTGATTTGTGCAAGTGTGACAATTGCCTATCTAAGAATGGTAACCGCCAAATAAACTTTATGAATAAACTGATTTCAATTTTTCTCTTATTTTTATCTCTAATTTCCACTGCTGTTTGGAGTGATGATTATGCTAAAGCAGAGGAGGCATATAACAATGGAAATTATGGGCTCGCTTTAAGTCTTTTTGAGATTCTTGCCAGAGAGGGTGATATTGACGCAGTATTTAATGTTGGATATATATTAGCCAACGGTTTTGGGGATGTACCACAAGATTTTATTCAAGCAGAAAAATGGCTATCCGTAGCTGCTCAAGAATACCCTAATGATGATGGAACAACATCACTTGGCCAGCCAAATGCCCAATACCTTTTGGGGCAAATGTATTATTTAGGCCAGGGGGTTCAACAAGATTATAAAAAATCTGCAGATTTTATGAGGCAAGCTGCCTCTCAAGGGTTTGATAGAGCACAATATAATTTAGGAAAGTTTTATGATGTAGGTCTTGGAGTCGAAAAAGATTATAAGGAGGCGGTTAAATGGTACACAAAGGCTGCTAATCAAGGCAGGAAAGAAGCTCAATATAATTTAGCAACAATGTATATGGGGGGAAGAGGGGTAAAACAAGACGATAAAGCTGCGTTTAAATGGAATAAATTAGCTGCAGAACAAGGTGTGCCTGAAGCCCAAATCAATTTAGGAGTATTTTATGGAGATGGGATTGAAGTTCCTAAAAATTTAGCAAAATATGTTGTAAAGAAAGGATCAATTGCTATTGATGGAATTAGTTTAACTGTTGTTGACATAAAAAAAACATTGGCCTATGTTTCATTAATCCCTCATACTATTGAAATTACAAATTTTCATACTAAGAAAGTAGGAGATAAGGTTAATATTGAAACTGACATTCTTGGTAAGTATATTTTAAAACAAGCCTGATTATCTACTACATTAGTGGTAATTACCCGTTTTTTAGTAAACTATATACCTAGATCGAAATAATTTTTGTATATGTCACTTGAAACTGGACTTGAATCTCTTAAACGTGGAGAATTTGTATTATTATTTGATTCAGCTAATCGTGAAAATGAAATTGACATGGTTGTGGCAGCAGAATTTATCACTCCTGAACATGTTGCACGTATGCGTCAAAATGCTGGTGGATTACTCTGTATAGCACTAGAAAATAATTTTGCAAAATCTCTTGAATTACAATATATGCATGAAATTCTTGCTAGCTCTTCTATTTCAAATAAAGAAATGATCATGGGTTTAGCTCCTTATGGTGATTATCCAACATTTTCATTATCTGTAAATCATTATCAAACATATACTGGAATTACTGATAAAGATAGAGCGTTAACAATTATGGAAATGGCTAATATTTTTAAAGTTGAAAATAAACAGAAAAAATTTGTATCTTCATTTAAAACTCCTGGACATGTGCCTTTATTGATTGCATCAGAAGGATTATTGGCATCACGTCAAGGACATACTGAAATGTCTGTTTACTTAACCAAAATTGCAGGTTTAACTCCCGTAACTGCTATTTGTGAAATGATGGATGCTGAAACATATTCTGCATTATCTGTAGACAAGGCAGAAAAATTTGGAAAACAAAATGGAATTCCATTAATTGATGGAAAAGAACTTTTAGAATACGCTGAGGTAAATTAATTATGAATATAGCTATTGTAGTTTCAGAATTTAATGAGGAAATAACATCTAGTATGTTAGATGTTGCAAAAGAAAAAGCCAATTTATTACAATTAACAATTTCTCATGTTTGCATGGTTCCTGGAGCCTATGATATGCCAATAATTGTAGATAGATTACTACAAAATGAAAATATTGACGGGGTTGCTACATTGGGTGCTATAATTAAGGGACAAACAAAACATGATGAAGTAATATCTCATGCTACTGCTCAATCTCTTACTGGATTATCGCTAAAATATCAAAAACCTGTATCTTTGGGAATATCTGGTCCTGGAATGCAAGAAAGACATGCTTATGCTAGAATAAGACCTGTGGCAGAACGTGCTATTGAAGCTCTTGTTAAAATTTCTACAGAATTGGAAAAAATTCAAAAATGATTCAACTTAGCATTTTAAAAATTACTGAATATGGGCCATGGACTTTGACGTTGGGTAGTGATAGAGAACATGAATTACAAATGCTTCAGGCGTCACTTTACAAACAAGTACAAAAATTATTTTCTGAAAAAAATTGCTTGGTATTTTTAAACAGATCTGATGAATTTTTTGTAGTTTCTAATGGTCTTACTTTAGATGATCATATAGAAATTCAAAAAACACTTGAAGAATTATTTGAAGTACACTTAACTATTTCAATTGGTTTTGGCGAATCTCCTTTTGAAGCTAATCTAAAAGCATATGATGGAAGAAAAAATAATATAATTTTAAACAAAGAACATAATATTTTTGGATTTATTGATGATAAATCTGAATTCAATGTTTCAATAATGCATTTAGATGTTGATGATTTAAAATCAAAAAGAAAAGATACCTCTCCTTATGAAATTTCAGCAATAATTTTTGACTTGCATTCAAAAATTATAAAATATTTTATTCAAAAAAATTCACTCACCTTTTTCATGGGTGGTGATAATTATATGGTAGTTGCAAGTAGTGAAGCAAAAAATTCAGTTCAAAGTTTTATTGATATGATTAAAAATAATGATAACATTTATTTGAATTGTGGAATTGGAAATGCACAAACTAGTAGGAATGCAGTAAAATTAGCCACAAAAGCTCTTGATACAATTCGTGATATTAGGGATTCTGGAAAACCAAAACCTGATGTTTATGAATTATAATGTTACTAAAAAATATTAGTGCTTTATTGGGTGAAGAATTAGATTTTGTTTCAGATGTTGATATTGAAATTAAAAATAATAAATTTCAAAAAATTCAACCAGAAATTAAATCTACTTTAGAGAAAGATATAGTTGATTGCCAAGGTTTATTGTTAATTCCAGGATTCATTAATGCCCATACTCATATTGCTGATTCTATTGGAAAAGATATTACGATAAACAGTACTGTGAATCAAAAAATTCACCCAATGTTTGGAATTAAATCTAAAATACTAAAAAATACTTCAGAAGAAAATCTATCTACTTTTATGAAAAATACTTGTCATTCGATGATTCGTAAAGGCATTACTACATTTGTTGATTTTAGAGAAGGTGGTTTAGATGGATCACTTTTACTAAAAAAAGTATCTTCTGATATCCCAATTCGTTCAATTATTTTGGGACGACTTGATTTTCATCAAAATTCTTCTGAAATTAAAAAAAATACTCCTTTTCCTAAAGAAAAAATTCAGGATCTTCCTTCTTTACTTAAAACATGTGATGGAATTGGCATTAGCGGTGCAAATGAGCATAGTAAATCTGTATTAACTTCATATTCTAAAACAAAAAAACTTCGAGCAATTCATTCTTCTGAAACTCGAGAAAGTGTCCGTAAATCTAAACAAATTACTGGCCAATCTGAAACTATTCGAGCATTATCTATGATGCCTGATTTTTTAATTCATATGACTCATGCTTCAAAAAGTGATCTTCAGGCTGCATCTAAGGTAACTAGGGGTATTGTCATTTGCCCTCGAGCAAATTCCTCTTTGGCTGAAGGAATTCCTGATATTGAAAAAATGGAAAACGCTGGATGTCTTTTGGCATTAGGTACAGATAATGTTATGATAAATTCACCTGACATGTTTCGTGAAATGGATTTTCTTTGGAAGGTAACAATGGGAATTAAGAAAAAAAGAATTGATCCAAAAAATATTCTTAAAATGGCTACGGTTAACGGTGGAAAAATTTTAAAAAAAGATATTGGAGTTATTCAAAATAAAAAAATAGCTGATTGCATATTTCTTGATAAACATGCATTAGATTTAGAACCAATGCATAATCCACATGCATCTATTGTACATCGAGCATCTGAATCATCCATTAAAGCAGTAATGATTGGAGGAGAAATTGTACATGGAAAAATTTAATCCACATGTAATTTTAAGTGCAGCCATATCGATAGATGGAAAAATTTCTACAAACATTGGTGATTCTAAATTATCTTCTAAATCTGATACTATTAGATTACATAAATTACGATCAAAAGTAGATGCAATTCTTATAGGAAAAAATACACTCTTACAAGATGATCCTTTACTAACTGTACGCTATACTAAAGGTAAAAACCCCATAAGAATAATTTTAGATTCTACTGGTAGTATACCGACTAATTCTAGAATTATAAAAACAAGTAATGATGTTCAAACTATAATAGCTGTTTCAAAAAAAATTAACAAAAAAAATTTATTAAGATTACAAAAATTACCTGTAGAAGTAATTATATCTGGAGAAAATTCTATAAATTTAAAATTATTGTTAAAAAAACTTTCTAGTAAAAAAATTAAAACTATTTTAGTTGAAGGTGGTGGAACTGTAAATTGGGAATTTATCAAAAATAATCTTTTTAATGAATTGATAATTACGTTATCTCCTTTTCTAATTGGAGGTACTGATGCTATCTCTTTTGTTGAAGGGAAAGGCTTTGCAAAAATTTCTAATTCCCCTAATTTGAAATTAAAATCAATAAAGAGGCTCAAAAACTATCTTGTACTGAATTATGTTAAAGTGTAAGTTCTTATACTTTATTTAAAATAAAATTACAAGAAATTGGCAATAAAAAAGAAAGCTACAACAAAAAAGACGGTTGCAACAAAAAAGAAAGTTGCACCAAAAAAGACGGTTGCAACAAAAAAGAAAGTTGCACCAAAAAAGAAGACTACAACTAAATCAAAAGCAAAGAAACCAGCATTTGGAGGATACGCAATTAATTTCGCAGGTCGTCAAGAAACTGTAGAACAAGTATTTGGAAAAAAACCAATAGCTCCTAGTGAGATGACTAAAAGAATCTGGATATTTGTAAAAGCAAATAGTCTATCTAATCGTTAAATCTATTGTTAACTCATACTCGTTAACTATTTTTTCTCTTTTCATTATTTTTATTAAAAAGATATAGATATTGGATTTTATTTTTTGTAATTATGTCTACTGAATCATTACGACGTGATCATGAATTAATTGAAAAAGTAATCAAAGCTATGCAATCTACAATTGAATTATTAAATGATAAAAAACAAATTCCTGAATCAATTTTACTTCCAGTAATTGATTTCTCAAAAAACTTTACTGATGTTTGTCACCACACTAAAGAAGAAAAATCACTATTTCCTGCATTAGAGGAAGCTGGAATGCCTACTAACATGGGACCTATTGCTATGATGCTAATTGATCATCAACGATCACGAGAAATTGGAAATGAAATGGAACAATCTGCAAAAGAATATCTTTCATCAGGTAATTCTGAAAAATTAATTGCTGATATGCAACTTTACGTTGATCATATTACCGAGCATTTGTGGAAAGAAAATAATAAATTATTCATGATGGCAGAAGTAAGATTACAAAATGTTTCTAAAAAAGTCAATGAAGATCTTGATACGATTGAAAAATCTCAATTAAATGATTTAGGAAAATCTAGGCAGCATTATGAGGAATTAGCTGAAAATCTTACTCGTGATGTTTCTAATAATAAAAATTAATTTTGACTAGTAGTATATTTGGTGAAGTCATTAGAGTTAGAAAATTTTCTAATGGTGATATTGAAATTGACTTTCATCATGAAGAACAAATTACTGAATATCGTTATTCTGCTGATCCTGGTAGATTAGGTAATTTCCCCAAAAATTTAGCTGAAACATTGGTTTCAACTTTAGATACCAACATCTGTATTGAGATTTTTTTCCAAGATGATGGAATTCCTAGTCATGTAGAATTAGAACAATGTGAAGATGAAGATGATGAATTGGATGATGATGAAGATGACGAATTGGATGAAAATGATGAAGAATAATTATGAAATTTGTTTTCTTTAAAATTTTTTATTAGATTTATTTTTTAATCAATTAAAATATTTGTTGCATATCTTGTTTAATTTCATCAATTTTCTTTGAATATGCTTTTCGTGATTTTTCATTCTTTTTTATATTTAGTACATTCTGACATGATGGACATTTGAACATACCATCAAGTGCTTCTTCAAATGTAACTCTTGGACAGTCCTCATTACCACAATGATAAAAGTCAGATGCATTTTCATAGTCAAATCTCTGTTGTAATCGTTCTTGAATTTTCTTTTTTTGATTTTCAATAAAGTGTTCAACTTCTTCTCTTCTAGTTCTCCATCTGTAGACAAACCAACCTTTTCTTTCATCCTTTACTCTAATACCTGTAATCAAAGATTTTCCAAAAAGATCATACAATACTTTTCTTACCATATTGATTCTAAGACCTGTAGAACTAGCAATTTCTTCATCAGTTGCATCTTCTGCTTTTAGTAAAGATCTTGCTACTTTGAGATATTCGTCGCCACCAATCATTGATGCAATTCTAACAAAAGGATCTTCGTATTTGTCTACCAACTTCAATCACTTCAAGTTTCTAGTATTAATCCCTTCTCTCATTTACTTCGACATTTTTACCATTTTTTGTGGGTATGATCTTTCTTTTGGCGTTTGGGAATGTCTTTTCAAATTGTTCTCCATTTTGAATTCTGTCTAATAATATAGCTAATGCACTAATTTCCGAATGAGGCTGACTTCCTACCCCTACGTTATAATCAGCTAATTCATAAATTTCTCTTGGAACTTTTTCTGCACCAACTACCACTAAAATTTTTTCTTCTACATGGATTTGTTCTTGAACATCATTAATTTTTTCACCATACATTGATAGATGTATTATTTTAAAGCCCTCTTTTTTTTTATTTTTTACCACCGTTTTCCAGTTATCAATAAATTCAACAATAAAATTTCCTCCCCATGTATTATTGATTTTTTCTAAAGTATCTTTAATTTCTGGATTCACTTCTGTCATGAATATTTTTTCTGCTCCAAAAGATCTTGAAACTAATGCAACATGAGTTGTAACTCTATCATCTCTTACAACACGTTGCCCTATTCTAACAACTTCAATTATCATACTTTTTAGCTTCCCATTCATTTTTTTTATATTTATATGGATTTTTATTCATTAAGAAATTCTCAATTATCATTTTTAACTCATCTATGTTTTCACCTGTTTTTGAAGAAACTGAAATTACTTTTTCATTTTCGGTTAAATTTAGTAATTCTTTTTTATAATCAATTTGCTCTTTCTTCATTAAATCTGCTTTATTCAACGTAAAAATTATTTTTTCTTTTTTAACTCCTAATTCATCCAATGTTCTCATGCAGCTTGCAAATTTTTTCCTTAACTCTAGTTGTGAATCACTGATATCAATTACTAGAATAATAATATCTGTATAAGTTAATTCTTCTAATGTTGATTTGAACGCATCTATCATATATGCAGGTAATTTACTGATGAACCCAACTGTATCTGCAATTAATACTGGTTCATGATTAATTGTAATTCTTCTAGTAGTGGTAGAAAGTGTTGTAAACAATTCTTTACTTTGAGCTTTTGTTTCACCTGTAGTTTTGTTAAACAATGTTGTTTTTCCTGCAGATGTATATCCTGCTAATGAAATTGTTGAAAATCCCATCCTTTTTCTTCCTTGTCTGTGAAGTTCTCTTTGTTTTCCAGCTTTTTCAAGTTTCTTTTTTACTGTCTGCATTCTATGTTTAATGTCATTATAGTAAACATCAATCTCAAATTGTCCTATTCCCATAAACCCTGGTTGCTCTCCCATGTTAGCAAGACGAACTTTTTCTTTTGCCCTAACCATTTCATATCTTAATTGTGCTAATTTGACTTGTAATTTTGATTCTGAACTAGATGCTCTACTTTCAAAAATTTCAAGAATTAATCCTTCTCTGTCTAAAACTTCTCTTTTTAGTTCTGTTGCTATATTATAATTTTGACTGGGTTTTAGAATTTCATCAAACACTATCATATCTGGTCTAATTTTATCCGCTATCTCACGTAATTGCTCTAGAACTCCACCACTAATTCCATACTTTGGTTTTTGCAGATAATTTTGTTGAATTATGTGAACTACTTCATATCCTGCAGCTTCGCATAACCCCTTTGCCTCATTTATGGCATCTTCTTTATCATATGTAATTAGAATCGCTTTGTCCATTTTCTTATATTACTCCGTTTTTGTCAAAGTTTTTTCTATATTCATATTTAACACAATTTCTGCAATATCACTGGCATATTCTGAAATTCTTCTTATATTTTCGGCTAATCTTCTGACTCTGTACATCTCTTCATCACCTTTTATTGATTTTGAGGCATCTTTAATTTTCTTCTCAAATTTACTAATTTGTTCTATTTTTTTGATAGTTTTTTCAGCCTGATAGTAATCTTCTTTGAATAGTGCTAAGCATGATTCATCTAATACATTCAATGAAAAATCATTCATTTCTTCAAGTTTTTCTAAAATTTCTTTTTTGATTGATTTTTTAAATTCTAAAAGATCTTTTGCAATAAATGCTGCATGATCCCCTGTTCTTTCTATATTTTTTACAACTAATCTATACCCTAAACAATTTCTGGCATTTCTAAAACCCATTTCTTTTAAAATATGTTCATTTTGTATTGCAATTTTTAATTGACGAATAATATAAAATCCAAATCTATCTACTTCATCATCTGTATTGATTACTTCTTGGGCTAAATCCAAATTATTTTCTTTAACTGCTAAAAGTGCATCATTTAACATTGATTTTGCTAAGTGTATCATTCGTTTGAATGCCCCATCAACTGATAATTCTAATAAATTTACCATTACTTGAATTGTCATTCCATTACTTGAATCTGAAATAATTTCAGAACCCATTAACATTCTCTTAACTGCTTCTTTTGCAGTGTTTCTTTGAATTGGGTTTAATCTTCCACTTTTTGATTTAAGATTAATTATTTTAAATCCTAAAAAGTATAATGAAATTAATTTTCTAACTATGGAATCTGGTTGTTCCTCTTCTGCAATCTCAATTGTTGCATCTTCTTTTTTCTGTACACGAGATTCAAATTTTGGCGGATACAATTCTAATGTTGATGATCCTTTTCTGATCATTCTTATTTGATCACCTTGCTTAAGCCCTAATTCCTTAATCCATTGTTTTGGTAGTGAAACTATATACGATGATTTACCTGTAAACTGTATTTTTCTAGTTTCACCTTGTTCTTCCATAATCTAATTATAAAATATCTTTCTATATAGTTATTTATTTCTACTATAGTTTAACATTCAACTAATATTTAGAATAATTTTTAGTATGTTATGGAACATTTTGTGAAACTTCAACATTCTTTGGATGCTCTATTTGGTAGTGGAACCTCAAAATACTTGCCAAAAGATGTTGACATAAGGTTATCACGAAGAACTGGAAGAATTAGAACTGCTTCTCATAAAGGAAAATTACTTTGTACTTTGAGAATTGACGGTAGCTTGGCAATTAGCATCCCTTTTGCTCAAATGTTATTACAACATAAAGCATTTCGAGAAAATTGCATTGAAATTAACGAAGATGCGGCCCCATTTGTTCAAGAAGGCAGATCTGTATTTTGCAAACATGTTATTTGGTCTGGAAAAAATGTACGTGTTGCATCTGATACTCCTATACTATTTGAAAATCAAGTAATTGCAGTTGGTAGATCTGTTTTATCTTCTGAAATGATATCTGATTTTAAAAGAGGTGTAGCCATTAAAGTTAGAGATAGTTTAAAAAGTCGCAAGGAGGATCCAGTGATATGAGTGGTAGAGGAGGCAATCGCGAAATGCGAAGAATGATGGATAAGATGGGTCTTGATATGAATGAGCTACAAAATGTTCAAGAAGTTATAATTAAAACTGATAAAAAACAAATCATTATTTCAAAACCTTCTGTTACTGAAATGAAGGCAAAAGATAGTTCTATTTTTACCGTAACTGCTGACAGTTATGAGGAGGTAGAATTAGAAGTTCAAATTTTCTCAGATGAAGATATTCAGTTAGTGAGTCAACAAGCTGGAGTTGACGAGGAAAAAGCAAAGAGTGCTTTAGAGGAAGCTAAAGGCGATCTAGCAAGAGCAATTCTACTATTAACCTCGGGTTAAAATTTGCCTTTTATGCCTAAAACATGTTCTAAAAATGAATGATTTAATTAATGGAATTTTTGAACTGTGAATATAATGGCTGATGTTGTTGAATCCAAAGTCACTGGAATAATTCAATCTTTGAATGGCTTAGAAGATGATCTTGACTCTTTAACTGATAAAGTTGGAGATATGAAAAAACAACTAACTGTAAAGACTTTGAGTGAAATTGATACGTTATTAGAGAAAACACGTGAAATGGCTATGAAAGAGGCTGAAGTAATAATTAACGCAGCAAAAGAAAAAGCAAATATTGAATCTATCGGAATTGTTCAAGAAGGTGATTCTAAATTGGCTAAAATTGAATCCAATACAAATGCCAATTTTGATGATATGGTAAAACATGTTGTTTCTACAATTTTGAAAGCATAATCTACTACTAATTTTAATTTAAAATTTAATTATCATATGTTTTGGTATTGGTTCTTTTGAAATTCTTTTTTTTACCACTTGAATGTTTTGCCTTATAATTTAGTAATATTATGCCTGTAATCCAGATTGTTCCATTAATTATTGAAACATACAATAGTGGAATTGGCAATTCTATCCCATTTGGTAAATAACTATTCATTGCTAAAACAATAATCCCAATAATCGTTGACGGGACTAATAAAATTAATCCTGTATTTCTATAATTCATTAATATTCTAATTTTTCTATAAACTTAAGCGTGTTGGATGAACAAAAATACTCTATAAATTAACTTCATCAAAAATAAAATTTAAAACAAATACTCTGATTCTATCAATTGAGTAACATACACAATACTAAATTTTAGAATACATCTAATGATATTTTCTATAATTGTGATTAGGAAAATTTTTAAAAAATAAATTATTTATGTAAAATAATTATCATGATTTTTTTGTATATTTTACATCCAAGTAGAATAACCTCCTTCAAGGGTTACTGCATAGAATCCTGCTTTACTTAATTCATCAGCTGCGATATTACCTCTATATCCAGTACCACAGTAAGTACAAATTTTTTTATCTTTCATATTATCAATTTGTTTTTTCTTTACATTCCTAATACATAATCCCAAAGGCATGTGAATTGAATCTTCAATTATCCCATTGTCTAATTCATCTAATTCACGAACATCAATAATTACAAAATCATTTTTCTGAGACATCAATTCTTTTGTAGTAATTTTATCTGCCATAGTATGTGTAATTCATACAGTAATTTATCTTTGAAGTTAGATTTTTTTTGCTTACTCGAATCAATTTTTTTCATTTTATCTAGAAAAAACCATGATTTTTACTCAAAGAAGTATATCTCATATGTTATAATTACAAGAAACATGATTTTAAATTCATCTATACATATTTATTGTTGTTTTTAAGGATTTTTTTGAAATTTATAAATTTATTATGATATTATATGTACAAACTCCAGCAATACCTAGAAGCGAATTACATGATGAGTGTATCAGAACAATGATGGAAGAATTAAACAATTGTGAGCATTTTTCA
>ENA-ORXF01001853-ORXF01001853.1-marine-metagenome-genome-assembly--contig:-NODE-1853-length-13253-cov-5.239678_pt1 | contig 13253 bp, 11 predicted proteins | sample MGYA00237864_ERZ511476 | MGnify/ENA primary metagenome ERZ511476 (study PRJEB26306, sample SAMN06343908) | marine metagenome | isolation source: coastal waters | place: Atlantic Ocean: West Antarctic... | reverse complement strand
AAATATCAATTAAAGAATTATAAACAATTTTTTCAGAAAAATCACTTTTATAAATTTTATAACTCGCTTCACCCATTACTTTTAAATCTTTCTCACAAATTAAATTAATACTTTTTTCAATTGCTTGAACAGATTTTGGTTCAATTAAAATTCCATTTTCATTATTGCGTATTAAATGGTCACAACCTGGCATTTTAGTAGTAATTATTGGTTTTTTCATAACCATTGACTCAAGTAAAAATCTTGGTGTACCTTCTCTATAGTAAGTTGGAAGAATTGAAACATCTATAAGAGATATGATTTCGGGAATATCACTCTGTTTTCCTATAAATTTAATATTGTCATAACCTTGTATTAAATCGCTTAAAGAATTTTGATTTAGAGATGAATTATTCTGCTCATCAAACCAACCAACAATTATTAATTGTATTTTATTTTTTTTTGAGGCCAACTTAAATCCTTCAATTAACTCAACTATGCCTTTATCTTTGAGTAATCTAGAAACAAAGAGAAAATTTATAGTGTCATCTTGAGAAATATCGAATTGTTTTGTAAGATTATTTAGTTTTGTAATTGAAATCGAATTATTACTAAACCTATCTTCATCTACAGCACTTCCTTTAACACAAAATGAATTCTTAGTGAGACCCAAATCTATAATATCATGATGATTTTGAAAAACAGAAACATGCCTAAATAATAAATAATTAAATCGGTAAAGTATTTTAGTAACATATTGCAGTAATTTATACTTAATTGAGGAGTGATTAAAAGCAATGCCAAGACCAGTAATATGATTAACAATTTTTGATCTTGTCAGAGTTCCGGCAACAAAAGTTCCAATAATATTTGGTTGTAATCTATAAGTATGAATAATATCAAATTGATTATACCTGAAAATTTTTATTAAATCTCTAGCATATTTTAGCTTATTTATTATTCCAGGCCCTCTAATATTATTAGAAACTGCAATTACATTTATGCCATGAGATTTAATTTTTACTAAAAAACCGTCATCTGGTACAATCGCATAGACCTCATAACCCAAATTTTGAAGATGTAATGCATACCTTAATCTAGCATTATAAAAGTCAATTCCTAAATTTTCAATTAAGGCAATTTTTTTGTTTTCCATTATATAAAAGATTGAATCTATAATCCAATTTTGGGTAATATCCAATTTCCAAAATAAGGAAATCCAGCTGAAGTTAAATGTCCAGTATCATAAATGATTAGTTCATTATTTACACAAAAACCATTTCGTTCTCCAATAAAAGCCTCTTTTTTATCAATCCAAAATATGTTTTTATTTTTTTTGAGTTTTTCTTTTAATTCGTCGGATTGTCTTTGCCAATCAAATCTTGCACTTTTATTTAGTTTTTTGAGAATTTCAATATTATTTAAATTTTGTTTAAAAAATCCAAAGTACTGACTGGTTAAATCTTCAAAATTCGCAGTACTTATTACATAAACTTTCTTTTCAGGAATACTTGCAACTTTATTAATAACATCCCTAACATTATTCAAATTTTCTCTTTGCCAAGTATTTGTGAAAATTATTCGGTCTGCTTGTTCTATGCTTTTTAAGATTTTTTGATCAGCAAAAAAAGATTTTTCATCATAATCATTAGTATGAATCTCTACTTGGTTGTATCTGATCTTTTTCACTTTGAATAATGAGCATAATAAATCTTCAGATTTTGAATCTCCAATTATTAAGATACTTGAGTCTTTTACTGGTAATTTAATTATAGATTCTCTTATTAATGAGCGTTTAATTAATAAATCGTCATAATTTATATTAATAGAATCATTCTTTACATCATATATATATGATTTTAACGTGTAATAACCTCTAGAGGTATGTGCTTTGTAACCCAAGCTCAGCAGAAATACGCTTATTCCAAGAATGACTAAAAGAGATGTATTAGTAATCTTATATCTGAATTTATTCTCAATAAATTTATTGGAGAAATAAGAAATTACAACTATTGTAAAAATGATGATCAAAAAGTTAACAAAAGATTTATCCCAAAACAAAGAGTTAAAGTACATAATTGGTTGATGCCATAGATATAATCCATAACTCAAAGCTCCGGAATAGAAAACTAACTTATAATTATAATATTCTTTCTTGGGCCTCACCAATAGACTGCTTGTGGCAAATATCACTATCAGTAAACTTGGAGAAATTATATCTTGACTAAATAAAATAAATAATATGCAAAAAACAGAAGCAAAATGCACATAATTATTGTAATATATTTTATTACTTAAGGCCAAAAGGGTTCCAAATAGTAATTGCCAAATACGAAAATGAGGCATGTAATGTTTATATAATTCATCAGTTCCATTTAAATAAAAAATAAGGGATAAAAGAAGTATTAAAGTAAAAACTATAATACGGAGTTTATTTTTACGAAGAGTCAACATTATCATGGGAAAGAAAATATAAAATTGTTCTTCCAAACTGAGTGACCAGGTATGAACTAAAGGAGAATTTGCTTGAAATGTATCAAAATAATCGATTTCAGTATAATAAAAAATATTTGCTAGGTATAGTATTGTTGCAATAATCCCTTGTCCTATATTTTTTGTAGCATGTGGTGTGTCAAAAAGCACACTCATTAATAGTGTAAAAGTTAATACAATATACAGAATTGGTAATAACCGATGAATACGTTTATTATAGAAATTCTTTAATGTAGCCCAACTGCTTTTTTTCAATAATAAACTTTTAGTAATAACGTAACCTGATATTACAAAGAAAATATCAACTCCTAAATATCCTAGAGGAAATACTTTTGGAAAATAATGGTACAAAATCACGCTAATAACTGAGATACCTCTAAGAAATTCAATTAAATAAATTTTACTTTTCATTATAATATTTTAATATTTAAAAACTAACCCTATTTTAAAAAATATTCAACCATTGTAATTGTATAAAACAAAAAAATAATAACCCAATCACCAGAGGTATAATAGCAAATGGTCCAAATAAATACCTGAATTTTAAAGAGCTAATAGAATAAAACTGCAACACTGGAATCAAAAACCAACTTAAAACAGCAAAACGATTGGAATAAGCTCCAAAACCTAATAGAAAGTAAGGGATTGAAAGAAAAAAGTAAATTTTTATTAATACAAAAACTTCTTTTTTATTTAATTCGTATGATTTTGATTGAGACTTCCATTTTGATAATATAAGTAATAGTAATGGCCAAAAAATAGTATAAATAAAAAATTTTAAATCAAACCCATAATATAAACCATCTCCTGGCTGTTCACCACGTTCAACCGCATAAAACTTTACTAGTTGGTAAATTGGTAAATTAAACTTCATTGAGATCCACTCAATAAATAATTCGTTAGTTGAAGTAAAATAACCTATGCCTAATAACACCCAAGCGATAAAAACTAATCGAAATCTAGTTTTATAAAAAAGAAATATTGGAAGAATAACGATGGCACTTAGATGAAATGAAATTGCTAATAGACCAAGTATTATAAACTTAACTTTTTTCTGTTCATAAAAAAGATAATACAATGCCAGATAAATAAAAGCAATAGAAACTCCCTGTCTAATTCCATTTGTAGTTAAAGCATAATACCAACTGGAGAATAATAAAATAGTGAAAAAAATAATATATTTTCCAACTGAAGATTGGTGTGGTTTAAATAATTTTAAATATAATTTATCAAAAAAAATAATATAACATAATGTTATTATTAAAGCTATAATAAAAAAGAAAAACTCAACACTTTTAACGATGTTTGAAATAAAATATAGAAGATATGAGAACCCAAATTCAAATTTATCTATAACTCCATAAGCAATAGTATCAGAAAAGTAAGAAATGTATGTTTCTGTATCCCTTCCAACATCTGATGACCTGAGCCCAATCAATCCAGAAACAATTATACCAAGTATAATTAAAACTAATAATGATTTTTTGTTATGTTGCATTAATATACATTTTTCTTCTGTAAACTTTAACATAGTTAAAGATAAACTTAGGAATTAATAATAAAGAAAATAGTAACCACCCCCTGACTTTAAACAACTTTAGGCCAGAAATTATTCTTACTTGTGCCTCTTTTTTGTTTGTTGCCAGTGACGATAAAATATGCTTTAAGTGAATAGACCATAAAAGCAAATAAAGATCTTTATCAATTTTTCCTATATACTTTGACGAGGAATAAAATTTTATGGGATAAGGAATTTGTCCAATTCGAAGATCTCTACTTAGATCCGGTGCTTGATAAATAGTAACTAATAACTTATTTGTATAAGCTATTGGTGCGCAATCTGATAGTTTTATCCACAAAAATAAATCTTCAGAAACTTTTGCATCTTCGGGAAATCCCCCTACTTTTTTAAAGTAAGTTTTGTTTACTACAGCTTTAGAACTATTCACAATTGGATAATTTCTTGCTAAAGAAGAATAATTTTCAATTACACCAACTTCCTTATTACCAAATTGCTGCTTAGGTATATATGTACCAAGGATTTCATCAACAATTTTATGCCTACAAGTCACTAATGATATGTCTTGGTTCCTTAATATGTTTTTTTTTGCATAAAATATAAAATTTTTATGCCACTCATCATCTGCATCTAAAAAAGCAACAAAATTGTTTCTTGATAGTTCAACTCCTTTATTCCTAGTGTAGGATACCCCTTGATTTAGCTGATCAATAATTTGACATTCTATTTTGGTGTTTTTTGCTACCCAATTCTTAACAATCTCTAAACTATTATCCTGACTACCATCGTTTATGATTATTAATTCATCAGGTAATACAGTCTGATTTTTAACAGAGTTTAGACACCTTGTAATCGACAAAGCTTTATTATAAAGAGGTATTACAACTGATATCATTATTTTATTAAAATTCTATTTGATTGATTTATGGTATTATTCTATACGGCGCAATGATAAGTTATCCTTTTAGAGAGGAAAATAAACCTTTAGTTGTTCTGTATAAAAAAACAGTTTTTTTAAAACCTAAATAATTAACAGATTTTTGTATGAACTTATTATAGTGTTTAAGTTTTTTAAAAGTAGAATTTAAAACATTTAGATTAATCTCTGTTTTTTCAGATGCTATTTTTATTGAATCATCAACTGAAAGGGATTTAAATTCATTCATACAAAAGTTTAGAACAGTTCGAGCAGTAAATGCATTAAATTCTTTAGAGTAATTTTTATCAATATATTTTATTCCAATAAAATTTCTAATATGATTAACAACATGAAGTGTTTTTATTCTATTCTTAATAATTTTTTCTTCATTTATCTTTTTATTTTTAACTTCTATCATTACAGAATGCTCATTATCTATAGAGTAATTGTGTAGTTGCTCCTTTAAATAATAGATGTTTTTAGCTATGTGTAATAAACATGGAAATGCAAAAATATCTTCGTTATTTACATACATATTTGGCATAACAGGATTTACAAATAAACTTCTATTATATAATCTTAACCATATCATTGAGGGCATATCACCCTTTAAAAAGTAATCTTTAAGTATTTCAGATGTCCTTTTAACTCCTTCATATTTTGAATGAATTATCTTATTATCTCTTAAAGTCATGCACTCTACTATATCTACATTATGTTTTACTGCAGAATCATACATTTTTTCATAAGCATCCTTGGAGACAAAATCATCTGCATCTAAAAATGCTACAAACTGACCTCTTGCATTATCAATTCCTGTTTGCCTTCCCTGAGCAAGTCCTTTATCTTCTTGAGAATAAACTCTGATAATATTAGGATATTTTTTTTTGTATTCATTCATTATTTCTAATGATAAATCTGTAGAACCATTGTTAACTAAAACAATTTCTATTTCTTTTAGTGTTTGACAAACTACTGAATCTAAACAATTTCTTATAAATTGCTCCCCATTGTATATAGAAATACACACAGATACTTTTACCTCTTGTAAAATCACCATTAACTTATTTTTAACTCTTTTTTCAAAATACTATACACATCTGTAAGTTTAATTTCTTCGTGATATTCATGTTTTCCAGCACTCACCATACATGTTCCTTTGCTACTAAAATGATTAATATCATATCCATGCATCCCTCTGTATGGAGAAGTTGAATGAAAAAAATCTGGAAATATTAATACACCAATATTAGCCATCCAAAGCGTATCTCCATATCTTTTATCAGGGAAAGGAATTTTTTCTTTAATAGCGGCTGATTCATCCACAAATACACCGTCATTAATTAGAAGCTGGTTATTTTTAAGTTTTGTATCTAAAAGTTCAAATGCATGAGTATTAAAATACCACACTCTAAAAATAGTTGAATCTAAAAAATAAATATAATCTTTACCTTTTTCCAAATTACAAAATAATGCTTCCCTTTCCAATTCCTTCCCAATATCAATAAGTTTATTGACTGAAGCCATTCCATGATCCCCTAAAAAAATAAATTTTGAATCTTTGTTTTTAGAAATAATATTATTGTAAAAATTAGATAATTTTTCGTCAAGGTTTTTTAGTTCTAATTTACGTTCAATACTGTCTGGACCAAATTTGTGAGCACAGCTATCCATAATACCAATATAAGTTAAAAACAAATCAAATTTGGAATCAATATTATCTTCAACCATCTGTAATCTTTCTTCGTCTGTATTAGATTTAGTGAAATTAAGTGCTGTAAATGAATCGTAAAAAATATCAAGTCCACTGTTTTTACAAACTTTAAAAATATTATCCTTTCCGTTAAAAGCTTTTTCATCTCTAAAGTCATACTCGTCTTCTGTAAGTCCAAAATACTTTAGAAAATTTAATGGAATAGAATAACCACGCATTTTAACTGGTTTGCTAGTTGTTAATAATCTTATTAATCTATTCTTTAATGCTTTGTAAAATCTATTTTTTCCAAATATTTTATCCACAAGAGTTAACTTGTCTAGAATTAAACTATTTTTAAAGGGAGAATTTTCAGGATGATACCCTATGGCCGTAAAATATCCAGACTCTCTTGGAGATAAACCTGTAAATATCTCTGCTCTTTCACAAAAAGACCTACTTTGAGTTACGTTTTTATAATACCTATTTTGTCTTGAAAAATTAAATAGAAATGGTGAATCTTCTTCATTTATATAATCACTTCGGAGTGCATCAATCAAAACAAACACTACTTTATTTTGATTCATCATAGATTAGCTCTTAAGTCGGCAACTTTTAACCTGATTTCGTCAAGGTTATTGGATGAAAATGAAAATCTTTTTTCCATAACAAGTTGTATCGTTTGTAATCGTTTATCTGTCATTTCAAAGTAATAAAAAGCTATGTAACCTTGCAAAATTATTAGATACTTATTAAGCTCATGTCGATTGTCATTGAAAATAAACTTTTTTATTTTTTCCTTTAAAAATCTTATAAGATTATAAATTATGTGATTATCTATATTCTCTGGTTTTTTAATATCACTTTTATAATATAAACTTAAGGTGGAATAAAAATATTTAAAAAACAATCTATTTACGTTAACATAAAGTTCTTTGACTTCATTGTTATTCATACCAATAGCACGAGGTCGTAATTTCTCATCTAGTGCCCAATTTGCTAAATTTAATAATTGATTATCAGTCGAAAAGTTAAAAAGTTTTTGAACTCTTTTTTTATAACTAGGGTCGTATTCTTTATTTGAGACTAAAACACAATCAACTATAGCTAGAATACTTTTAGCCATTTGATTTCGAAAAAAAATCTCTTTTTCTTTTGACATTTGTATGAGACCTTCTTTAGGGAAAGAACCTATTAATGTCCATAGCCTTGTAATGTAAAGAGTTTCTACATCCTTTAAAGTAATAGATTTGACATCCATATTTGGGATACATTCCAGTATATCTTTTCTACCATAAATCCATTTTGAAGCATATTTAAAGTCATAATTTTTTATGGTAACTTTAAAAAGTTTTAAATTTAATTTAGTAAACTGACATATATCTATCCATTTTATGTCTATATGTTTTTTTAGTTCACTTTCTAATTGCCGTAATATCTTTAGTGGAAATTTCTTTTTTACAATGAATGCAATATCATAATCATTAAATGGCTTGACTTCACGAAGTCCATTAATCTCTTCTATGACCCAACTACCCTCACCTCTTCCATAGCCACCATATAGATAAATAGATATAATATTTTCCTTATCTAACTTAGTTAGTGATATTTTTATAATTTTTTCAATATCGCTCTTTAAAGCTATACTAGTTTCATTCATCTAATTGATCGTTTTGTAATCTTTAAATTGAAATTGATACAAAAAAAATACTATATTTTTATTGTGTCTTTTTTTTTAACCAACCACTAAGGTCATCTTCAATATATTGTTTTAGGCTATCATGCCATATAGGTAAGGTTTTATATCCTAACTGTTGCATTTTTAGTGCTATAGCAACTTCATTATTAGAAACCTGTGCTTTTCGATTAAAATTCTTAGCTATTACTGGCAATACTTTCACATTTAAACCAGATATTTCTATTATTTTTGAAACATAATCAAAACGAGATGCACTACCTTGATTGACCAGATTGAAAGTCCCAACCTCGTTGTTTTTAAGTAATTCATATAGTTTTACTGCTAAATCATTCACAAAAGTAGGAACACCCTTTTGTTCTGTATTTGATTGAATCTGTTTTAATGCTGAATCTAAAGCTTCTTCTATACGACGTGCAACGAAGTTTTTGGGATTATCTGGGGTACCTCCAAAAATCCACCCTGTACGTATAATTAGAGCATTTTTAATATATTTATTTACTGCTTGTTCTCCTAACCATTTTGATCGATGATGGTGGGTAGTAGGGTTAACTTTATCATATTCGGAATAAGGTTCACTTATTTTTTCTGTTCCGTAAATACCAGTACTTGAAATATAAATGAATTTGCATTTTGCCTCACTTGCGGCATATGCTAATCGTTCTGTTAATAAAGCATTATCTTTATAACACGATATTGGATTTAATTCACAAGCTTCAACATTGGTATTAGCTGCAGTATGAATAATATAATCAAAGCCAATAAATTGATTAATATTTAACTTGTGGCTTTTCCACGAAAAATTATTGCGATTGAATCGCTCTACAAACTCACCTTTCAATGTTAAATAATCAAAGAGAGTTGATCCTAATAATCCATTTGAACCAGTGATTAAAATTTTCATTTGTGTTACCTTTTTTTTAACAATGGAAAAGTATTTAACTCCACATTGATAGCTTCATTTGGGTCATGAGTAATACTGGCTATATTGAGAATTAGATTTAATTCTTCTTTCAAGCCTTCGAATGCAACCCAAATTCCTGGTTGAACAGTAACGCGAACATAATTACTTATACCTACCTGAATAAATTCACCTTTTGAACTGGTTCGATTGTGAAAATAAAAACCTACTTCTCCAACTGGTACGATTAAATTCATGACCATTTTTGTGTGCTTTTTCCAACCTTTTATGTCTCCTTTATGAACAGTGGTAAAATAAGCCTCTCCAAATTCTGTAAATGAATCTTCTGTAGACTTTAATGCATGGTATACATCACCTTTTTCATGGCATATTTTCTTAATAGGTGTAATAGATACTCCTTCTATGTCAATTATATTTGATTCCATATTAAATTTCTTTTCATTGCTAAGTCTTCATATTGGGTGATCTGGTCAAGAGTCAGTTTATACATATCTTTTTCCATCTTATAGAATGAATAATACCATTCACCAACCATTTTAACACATTCTTTGTAGGATAGATTAGCCTCCCACCGAAGATTAAACAATGCTTTATCACAATTCAATTTAAGAAGTCCTGCTTCATGAAAAGGAATATTATCGGTTACGCTGTAAGCATCTTCGGCTTTATTAAAATTCCATTGTTGACTTAGATCTGTTAATAGCTCCAAAACTGTTCTATTTTGTTCTGATCTAGGTCCAAAGTTGAATGACTCTCCCAATAACCGATTATCACTATTCAATTGTGACCCCAAGGTTAAGTAACCACTTAATGGTTCTAGAACATGTTGCCAAGGCCTAGTTGCTTCTGGACTTCGAAGTTCTACAATTTTTCCATCTGCCCAATTTTTCATACAATCTACAACTATTCGATCTTTTGCCCAATCTCCACCTCCAATTACATTACCGGCACGACCTGTTGCTAATCTAATTTTATTCTTAGGGTTTTTAAAAAAAGAATTATAATAAGCATGAAAAATTACTTCGGCTGCACCTTTTGAGCCACTATATATGTCTTTTCCTCCTAAGTGATCTGTTTCCTTGTAACCAAAAACCCATTCTACATTTTCGTAGCACTTATCTGATGTAATTACGACAACATTACAGGGTTGATTCCATAACCTTAGAGCTTCGAGCAACACTGCGGTCCCCATGACATTTGTTGAAATCGTACTCAAGGGATCTTCATATGAAACCGATACAATCGGCTGAGCAGCCAAATGAAATACATAATCAGGTGCAAACTCAGTCAATATTTTTGAAACACCTTTAAAATCACGTATGTCACAAAAATAATGTTCAATTTTTTGATCTAAACCCAACTCTACAAACATCGATGGATTAGTTGGAATTTGATCGGACAAACCACAAACTTTAGCGTCAAGCTTTAAAAGCCATGCTGTCAACCAGCTACCTTTAAATCCTGTATGACCTGTAACTAATACTTTCTTGCCTTGGTAATTTTTATTTAACATAATTTTATTTATTTCCAAATTTTCCATGGTGCGTTACCCGCTTGCCACAGCTTCTCTAAATATTTTTTATCGCGCAATGTATCCATTGGCTGCCAGAAATCAGAGTGTTTAAAAGACATTAGTTGACCATCATGCGCTAAACCTTTTAAAGGTTCTTGTTCCCATATTGTGCTATCTCCTTCAATTCTGTCTATAACTTTTTTAGATAAAACAAAAAAACCAGCATTAATTAATGCACCATCTCCCTTTGGTTTCTCCTCAAATTTTTGCACTTGATTGTCAACAATATTCAATGCTCCAAACCTTCCTGGAGGAAATGCAGCTGTTAATGTTGCTAATTTACCATGTGATTTATGAAAATTAATTAACTCTGTTATATTAATATCCGCAACACCATCCCCGTAAGTAAAACAAAAAACTTCCTCATTCTTAAGATATGGTAAAACTCTTTTTAATCTTCCTCCTGTCATAGAATCATCTCCTGTATCTACCAAAGTTACTTTCCAAGGTTCTGCTCTCTTATGATGAACAACCATGTCGTTCTCATCCATATTAAAAGTGACATCAGATTGATGTAAAAAGTAATTTGCAAAATACTCTTTTATTACATAACCCTTATAACCACAACAAATAATGAATTCATTTACACCGTGTTCAGAGTATGTTTTCATAATGTGCCATAAGATAGGTTTTCCACCGATCTCAACCATTGGTTTGGGCTTCATTGCTGTTTCTTCGCTTAAACGGGTACCTAAACCTCCAGCTAATATTACTGCTTTCATATTTTTTTTTGGGTTTTATATAACATAAATAGACTTAGTATTACTAATATTAATATTTGAGTAATTAATAGGGATAAGGATGCCCCAATACTTTTATAAAAAAAAATTAAAATTGTTGCCATCGCTATACTAAAAACAGAAGTAATGGTGATAATCAAACTATATTCTCTTCCATAATCAAGATTTAGCATAGTCTGTACTCCTAAAATATTGCTCAAAGTAAATATAAATGGTAAAAAAGCCATTATCTTCAGAGGAATGATAGACTGCTGAAACTGATTACCAAGCAGTAGATTCACTATGGGTTCAGCAAATATAAAAATGGAAAGTGAAAGTACGAGCATGACGCTCCCCATAATGAAACTTGTTTTGCGAATAAATTGAAGACCAGCTTTCTTGTCGTTTTTTATTTTTAGACTTATTGAAGGATAGATTGCCTGAGCAATCGGAGCATATAATTTCTTTCCTGCTCTCACTATTTTTTCTGCCGCAGCAAAATAACCCACAACTGAATTATTTGTGAATAACCCTAATATAATAACAGTACCATTTGTATAAAGTGTTGTGCCTATACTTGAAAAAAACACATACCAACCTTCTTTTAATTGGAACTTAATCATCGATAATGATTGCGAAATAAATTTAACTTCAAACTTTTTTCTAACTAAGATAAGTGATCCAATCCCTGCTGTAATAAAACCCATAGATGTTAATAATGGCACTAATAAATAATCCGCTGGTTCTTTAACAAAAATAAATATGCAAGCGGTAAATAAACCTTTAAAACCAACATCAAGATAAGTAATATATTTCATTCTCTCCAACCCCTGGAACAACCAAACTGGGTATATTACTGAACCAAAAACCATTCCAAACGTAATAAAATATAACTCCCAATTCTCATTAAATTTATCAATACTAAAAATAAAAATACTTAGTACAACTACACTGATAAGCAGTAAAGCAATTTTGATAGTCATTACTGAGCTAAAGATATCATTAATTTTTTTTTTATCTTCTCTATGAATAGATACCTGTCGTGTAGCTGATAGGTTAAAGCCATAATCAGTAATCAAAATAAAAAAACTGATTATTGATGTTGCATAAGCTAACAAACCAAAGTATTCTGGACCCAAAACCCTAACTAGGTATGGGATTGTAAGCATAGGTAAAATATAATTTAATCCATGTAAAATACTTAATGAAAAAATATTATTGATTAAATTTTTATTATCATTAGTAGCCGTAAATTTAGCTTTTAGCTTATTAATCATTGTGTGTAGTATAATTTATACCAATTCACAAATTGTTTTAATCCATCTTTAATTTTAGTCGTAGGTTTAAAATTATATATTTTTATTAATTCACTAATGTCTGCAAATGTTCTAGGAACATCTCCTTGTTGCATTGGGTACATTTCTTTAATTGCCTCCTTGCCGAGTGCTTGTTCAATAGTTGTGATGAAATCTTGTAAACTTTCAGTTTTGTTATTACCTATGTTATATATTTTATAATGTTCTCTTGAATCAATATTCTTTTCAATAATTTTAGTAACACCATTTACTATATCATCTATGTACGTAAAATCACGCTCCATTTGACCATTATTAAAAACTTTAATGGGTTGATCATTTGAAATTGCTTCAGTAAATAAATAGTAAGCCATGTCTGGTCTTCCCCAAGGTCCATAAACTGTAAAAAAACGTAATCCCGTGGTTTTAAAGCCGTATAAATGTC
>ENA-ORXF01001852-ORXF01001852.1-marine-metagenome-genome-assembly--contig:-NODE-1852-length-13255-cov-9.662771_pt1 | contig 13255 bp, 22 predicted proteins | sample MGYA00237864_ERZ511476 | MGnify/ENA primary metagenome ERZ511476 (study PRJEB26306, sample SAMN06343908) | marine metagenome | isolation source: coastal waters | place: Atlantic Ocean: West Antarctic... | reverse complement strand
GTAGTAGCTGTATGGTATCCTGAGGTTAGCGTTATCGTAGGTTACACTGAAGTACATGGTGGCATAATCAACTGGATATTTGGTGGTGATGGTACAGTAATGTGGCAATCAGCACAAGGCTTTGTCATAACACCCCTAGACACACACATAGTGTCAGCGATTGTTGGTCTTTATTTCGGGGCAGGGTTTACAAAATGATGGACAAAGAAACTGAATGGCACTTATCGAAGACTGTACCTGTTACTCTTGTAGTAGCTATCATCTGTCAAACTGTATCTCTTGTGTGGTATGTGTCATCACTGGACAATTCAGTTAGTAACAACACCCGTGAGATACTTAGACATGAGGTACGTATAAATACTTTAGACAAGATTGTACAGACTCAAGCTTTAACCCTAGCTCGTATAGATGAGAACATTAAGTCAATCAGGCTTATGATGGAAGACAAAAGACGTGATTAAATACTACCTCGTATTAGTCTTGGCATTGGTTGCCTGTACGTCTACAACAATACAGTTCCCTTCGGTATGCCCTAACAACGAGCCTAAATGTCAAAGAAACTTAAATGCACAAACACTATCTCTTATCGGTAAAGATGAAGCAGCTGTCCAGCTTATGTGTCAAGACCCTAATCTTGAAGATGTTCTTGGTGACCAGTGTACTAGCCAATGATGTTACAGGTGACTTCTCTAACAACTACCAAGACTCAACAGTAGATAGTAATAACAAAGAGAGTGCTACTACTAACAACTACAATGCCACAGGCGCGGGTAGTGCTGCCCCTGTAATGAGTGCAATAGCGCCTACTATTATGGGGGCAGGTGGTAACGACAGTTGCTTGATGCCTCTTACTACAGGTGTTCAGGTTACAATGTTTGGTTTTAGCAAAGGTGGAGCTATACAGGATGAGGCTTGTAACAGACGTAAGAATGCTAGGCTCTTAGGAGCACCTCAGCAAGTTGGTGGTTTAGGTTTACAGATTTCTGGGATCAGTATTTTATGTGCAGGTCCAGAGGTATTCAAGGCGATGGTTTTAGCTAATACTCCCTGCCCTGTAAATGATTTTATTACTGGTAAGCTACTCATGGGTAAGAGTGCTTTACTAAAGTACAGAGAGAATCCTTCCGTATATGTGGTGGGGTATGAAGACAACAAACAATTTTGGGACACCTTGTTGAAGGTAGGAGAGGACATAGAATCAAATGAAGAGTCAAATGAAGAAACTACTGTTAGCAAGCTCAGTCTTAGTGATCGTTTCAGGACAAGCAAACTCACAGACAGGCGATGAGAAACTACAGGCTCTAGTAGATAGTATTAATGTTTTAGAAAACAGACTACAGTTGTCAATCCAGCTAGGTATTGGCGCTACAGGTTATGCTCAAGTTGGTGGTGTCATTGTAGACGGATCATTAGATGCTGGTCATATTTCTAGTTCAATGCTTACATCTTATTTAGATGCTGTCGATACTGTAATGCAACACGATTATGCTACAGCTACAACAGCTGAACAACTCTTTGTACAAGAACATGTAGCTGCTATGAATAACCTAGCCTTAGCTGTTGACACATTAGGTGATGCTACAAATGTTCTTATGACAGCTACATCTGTTGCTGAAGTTGCAATAGAAGCTGACACAGCACCTGAACAGGTAGCTCTACAGGACATGCTTGCTACAGATGAGTACTCTATAAATGCATCTGAGGTAGAAACATACAACCAAGCATTAGATTCTGTTGAAGGTTATGCTCAACAAGCTGGTGCATTTATGGCAGCTGCTAACACTAGCAGCCTTACATCAAGCATTGACAGTTATGCAGCACAAAACAACATTGTCATAGGTAACTACTCAGCCTTAACATATACACAAAGTGTTGATGAATTTGTCATTACATGGGATAACTACGGTAATGCTACAGGTTGGAACGGTTATCTAACCAGTGAAATGAAAGACTCTGATGACATCTACGGTGCTGCTACATACATAATGCAACACGGTTCATTAGCTAACAACGATCCTCAGCCATGATAGAGGATGCTGAAGTAAAAGTTGGTGGGTTTACATTTAAAGGGTGGTACATAGCTGCTGCTTTGCCCATCTTAGGTTCTCTTAGTGGTGGTATATATTACGGATATGACACATTACAAAGGTTCTATGCTGTTGAGTCAGGCATTAAGACAGTTGTAACTAAGTCAGGAACATTTGATACAACAGCTAGGGACTTAGGTTCCCGTATTCAAACACTAGAACAGGCGGTACAAGACAATGACGTTAGAGGGCTTAACACAAGGTTGTCAACAATTAGCACACAGATGCAAACGATACTGGGACAACAGAAAGAATTGCTGGACTTACGTAGTCAAGTTGAGAGATCGTCTGGGATCACTGATATGTTGGGTGATAAGCTTGACAAATACCAAACGGAAATAGATGATATATGGAAAGCTTACGATTCCCTAGTAGACAATCCACTGTAAGTATTTAAGGGGTAAGAACGTGCCTAAGAAACTTGACAAATCAAAGATGAAGTGTAACTCACCTAAGTCTACACCTGACCATAAGACTAAATCACATGTTGTCAAGGCATGTTATGATGGTAAAGAAAAGATCATTAGGTTTGGACAGAAGGGTGTCAAGGGTAGCCCTGATGGTACAGCTAGGAACAAAGCATTCAAAGCTAGACACAAAAAGAATATAGCTAAGGGTAAATCCTCAGCTGCATACTGGGCAAACAAGGTGAAGTGGTAGATGTTCTTAGCTGCAGTACTTGCTTGTGCTACCTTTGAAGCTACTACCTGTGTGGTGGTAGCCAATGAGGGTAACATTTGGTATACCCGTGAGCAATGTGAAGCAGATGCCGCTAAGATGGCTGGTATTATAATAATCAATGGACACTACGCTTTACCTAAGTGTTTTAAAGTAGGAGATAATGCATAATGGGACATAGCCTATGGCACAATATAGAGTTAAAAAGAAAATCAGGTAAGAAAATGAGAAAGAAGGGTGCAAAGGGAGCACCAACAGACGAAGCAATTAAAGCTTCATCAACTAAGACAGCAAAGAAAAGGAAGAAGTAATGGCTTACGGTAAAAGTAAAAGTAAAGGTAACACTAAAAGAAAACCAGCACCAGCAGGCTCTCACTACATGCCCAACGGTAAGCTGATGAAGGACTCAGTTATGAAGTCTAATAAAAAGGGAAAGAAGTAATAGTTTAATTAATATCATATAAGGAATGTATCCATGACCACTAGTAGATTAGCATCAAGTATAGCCTACGAAAAACTTGCAAAAACTAGATCAGCTGCATACGGAAAACTTACAGGCACTAGATCAGCTGCATACGAAACACTTGAAAGCACTAGATCAGCTGCATACGGAAAGTATAATGATCGTGGTTCATCTGGCTCAAGCCAATATAGCAAGGACTATACGGCTGCTGGCTCCAAGTATCACAAGGACTATACGGCTGCTGGCTCCAAGTATCACAAGGACTATACGGCTGCTGGCTCCAAGTATGTCGAAGACTATGATAACGTAGGTCGGTACGGTAAAGACGCTATGAAGGGCAGGGGCTTTGCTACTACAGGGCGTCCTAAGGCAGTCAACGATGACAAAAAACGAAAGAAATAAGTAAAGCCCCAAGGAGAAATCCAAGGGGCTTTACTTTATTCCATCTCTGTAATGAGTTTGTCTAAGTACCAACGGGCTTTCTTTAGGTCTTCTATTGGCTTGCCCTTGTACCTGTACCTATGCATGTACTTCTTAGCGTTGCCTTCTAGGTAGCCTAGGTACATCATGGCATCCATGTTGTCCTTCATATAGTCAATACATTCTATCTCACCATTACCGTAGTGTGGTGGCTGGTTTACTACATCAGTCATGTGGTACCTCAAGGGTGTGTGAGCTATGCTCAAGAAGAAACTCTACTGGTATCATAGCAGCCAAGTCTGATCTTCCTTTCCTAGTATTCAATCCCCAGATACCCCTGTAGTGTTCCTTACACTTATCTTCTAGTATGGAGTTGACTACCTCAGGGTTAACAAGAACGAAGCTATCTTCAAGCCTGAATGCAATGTGTCGATTGACACCATTGGGTGTACCCCAACCCTTATTGCCAGTAACATTCTTAAACTCCCACCAATGAATAGAGTAGTCTAAGGGGCCATTCCTATACTTACGCTTAGGTGCCTTAACATCTATCTTGCCTAGTTCTTTGTCAAGTATATCCCAATGCTCATGTATGTCTTCTTTTCTTTCTGCCTTTCTTACAAAGTTGTCACCACGTAAACTAATAAACTCCTGTTCAGTTGCAGTCCCTTCAGTAAAAGAACTCTTGTATTTTGTTTGCGCTGTGGTCATCAATGTATCCTATCTATTAATTGGGTTAGCAGTTTAGGCACATGCTAAGGTGGAAGTGTTACTCTACTGGCTGAACAACCTCAGGTCTAGTAAGATCAGTAATTTTTGTTTGTATCCCTGTTGCTGCTGTACCTAAGAAGAGTACTACGATTGGTACTATAATTGCTGCTGATAAAAAAGTCAAGTGTTATTCCTTTATACTAAGTCTACGATTTCACAGGAGTCACCAGAACATGCTAGTGTCTGGCTACCTGCAGTGTTGTCTTCTTTCTCATAGTCAGATAGTTCCTCCCAATTAATTTTATTTGGCATACATGCTAGTAATGTTTCATAGTCAGTCTTACTACAGTCTTGGTAAGGTGCCTGTTGGTATGTGTGCTCATTGAAAGGTAGGAATGACACACCAGACATCTCATCAAAGTGTTTATACACAAAGGCACCCACTTCAAACCACTCATCATTTTTAACATTTATAGTTACCGATGGCTTATGCTCACACCACGCACGTTGATAGGCTAGCCACATCCCTAGCTGTTCAATGGCAGTCATATCAGCAGTAACTATTGCACCGTCTGGAGCTTTCATAGGGAAGCTGAACACAGTAGTCTGGTCAGGCTTCATTACATCTGGCTGGTTAGGTATCTTCTGGTCCTTCATAAACTGTGTCAGTGGGTCTTTGTTATCACCACGAACAGTGCGAATATAATAGGGTGAGTGACGAGCATGTATCCCGCTGCTTGAATTAACCAGTTGTGAAACCGTGCCTGAAGGTTTAACACAGCTGATAGCAGTAGCGACAGGGATACCAAGGCGTTCAGCCCACTCAGCGTTAGTAATAACAGCAATAGACTTAAGGTGCTCAAGTGTTTTCTCCAAGCCAGTATTCTTTGTAGTCATCAGGGTATTATCCATGATGCCTGTCATAGATACACCTAGTAAGCGTTCCTCCTCTGTGTTCTTCTGCCATATCTTACGTAGGTAAGGGAACTTAGTGAACGAGGATTGAATAGTACCAAGTATGGTAGCCATACGAACCTTCTTCTCTAGGTCACCGATGTTATCTGTTGCACGTACAACTACCTCTGTTAAATTACAAAACTGCATCGGCCGCAAAATTATCTCCGAACATGGATTAGTTCCGAACTCATACGTTGCATCACGGCGTCCATTCTTAGCAGCCTGTACCTTAGATGCCTGACGGTTGAAGATACCACGCTCACCTGAGCCTGACTCAACCAATGCCATCCACTCACGCATGAATGATAAGCTATCGGGCTTCTCTGTAAAGGCCACAGAGTTGTTAGCTAAAGCACGTTGTGGATTGTTCTCCCACCATGCACCTGACTTAGCGTGACGCATACGATCATCTGATAGATTACTCAAGGATATCATAGCACTACGACGAACACCGCCGACCACTACTACTTCACCAATCTTACACATGATGTCGTGACACTCAAGGGATGATAGCCTGCGTCCTTGTGCATCCTTGAAGGTACGGATAGTAAAATTAAATAGATCAACAAGAGGCGCTGGGCCTGATGCACGTCCACCAAAGGTCTTAAGCTTGGCACCAGAAGGTCGAACACGAGAGACATCCCACTTAGGAATCTCACCGCTGTACAGGAGTGCAATCAATTGACGTAGGGACTTAGCCCATCCTTCTTTGCTATCCTTAACAACAATAGATGTCTCACTATCAAACAACTCAGGTATCTCTGGAAGCTTACTTACTGATTGACGTTCCACTGAGAACCCAACACCTGTACCACATAGCAAGATAAACATAGCCTCATCAAAAGCTTTCATGTCATCTACTGGTAAGTATGAACAGTTGTACCCAGCTGTATTGTCTCGTGCCATAGCTGGCCCAGCTGTCATCAAGGCTCTCATACTAGGCATAACATCTAACGATAGGATAGCTTGCTCAATCTCTCTGGTGTATGAACTGCTGCCTGCATTAGGAGTTACTATGTGTTCCATGTATCTCGCTACTGTCTCGCCCCAAGTCTCACGCCTTCCCTCTTTGTCTAGCCAACGTGCATAACGTGACTTGTGTATGAAGGCTTGATAGTCTGTTGGTAGATAGTTATTCATCTGTCGTCCCCATTTCCTTTTAGTTTTCCTCTAGACTGTCGGCTCTCTAATTTTTTTATGTTCTCCTCAATGACTTCACGTAGATCAGACCCATGGTAATTAGCTAGGGCAGTAACATAAAACATTACATCCCCTAGTTCCTTGATGATATCTTTGTTACTGAACTTAGACTTGTCTCTAATAAGCTTCTTAACTTTCTCAGCTACTTCCCCAGCCTCACCAACAAGACCTAGTGTATTCTCTACAAGACGTTCACTACGTGAGGTTAAGATCTTAGTCTCAACCCAATTGCTATATGCCTTGAGCGGATCTTTGTCTGCATCAATTGCATCAAAGTAACCCATGCTTCTCAGATCAGAAATATTTATCACAGTTTTAATTCTGACTGAGCATCATCGACCAAGGCCAAAGATTTTTTTAACTCATTTGTTTTTAACTGCTGAATAGTTCTAACACTTTGAAGTGTATGATTAAGAATTGACATGGTATTCATACCAAGGGTTAGAGTATTTGCAATGTTGTTTTGATCTTCACTAAAGTTATCAGTGTCATAATCTTTATCATCAATAGTTATTTTAGTCATCTTGTTTTACCTCACAGTCAATTACTTTTATGTCGTCTATATCGTATAGGCAATCTTGAATCACCTCACCTACGACAGCAAGATTATAGTTGCGATCAACCTCTAAGAAGTTTGCTTTGGGGTCAACCTTGATGGTTAAGTTGAGTTCAAATTGCACAGTGAAAGTCCTTAGTTATATTTAAGGAGGGGATATAGTCAAGCATCATTTTCCTCCGAGTTTATAATTAAAGGTTCGATGTTTGTTTCAAAATAAATCTTCCATTCATAAGCATCTTCATATGCCTCAAAATAAAAGTCAGCATCAAATAGTTCACCGTCCTCTTCAGCCTTACAGAGCATACTATACTTAGTACCTTTAGGCCACTCATAACTATATGGGCATTCATCTCTATGAACAGGCCCTTCTAGTATATCCCAAATCTTTACTGTCATTTTTTCCAGTTCCTTAGTAGTTCCATGTAATGTTCCATGCCTACCATGATAATCCAGGGTTGTCTATCAGATCTGTAAAAAACTACTGGCTCACCTTTGCCATGCTTACCTGCTTGATCGAGGTAATCATACGCAGTTTTCATACCAGCCTTACGTCTTTTAACTTCAATGCTAATAGGCATTGTCTTCCTAGCAGCTGGCGATAGCTGGATGTCTTCTCCACCATCGCCCATAGTTGTGCTTTTGATGTCATCATTCTCAAACTCAGGGAATGTCTCTAGTAGTTTATCCCTGACCTCTTGCTGACCACCCCTACCCTTAGCTTTAGCTGCTCTAGTCATATCTATTTACAGCCATGGTGGTTTCTCCATGAGAGTGTAGTCACCCCAACCTGTGCCATAGTCTACATCCTTCTCTGCTCTAGCAATGACAGCCAGAGTTTTATGAAGTTGGATGTTAGCCCAAGCCATAACCTCTGGACCCATCAGATGTAGATGCGACAAGAAAGGTGCTGCCTTCTCACAGGCAATGAATGCAAAATCTTTTACGTCATAGCCTGCAAGCTTACAGGTATAAACATAATGAGCACCTTGGATAAAGTATCCATACTTCACACACTCACTTAGAAAACCTTTAGGGCTGGCATCTTGTGTAGTCTTTACATCGTACACAGTATTGTTAGCCTCAATCATTAAGTCAGGTCTTGTCTTTAACGTAAGCCCTGACACTGGATCTTCTACAAAGATACTAATTTCATTCACCCTATCAGGATGATTCAAAGCATCAGCACATACAGGATTGTTTAGCGCACCCCTAGTAATACAATTGGCTACATTAAACTCTACCTCAGTCAGAAGAACTTGATCTTCAGTTAGGTTTTCTTTCATAGTCTTGAAGGTAGCACTAGCTTTAGTCTTAGGCCCCTTGACTACTAGGTTCTTTTCTTTCTCTAACAAATTTGCATGGACAGCATTACCCATTGCAAATGCTGCTGATTGAGAAATCTTTTGTCCTTTCCAGTGAGCCAGTGACTTTTTATACACCGCCTTTACAGCACTTGAAGATATACCATCTACTGAATGATACTCTTCGTTAGACATATTCTCTATCTTTTTCATTACGACTCCTAAATAAAATGTGGGGTAAGCGAAAAGGAAATAAACACTTACCCCACTAGTTGGGCTAGAACAGTATGTCGTCCTCAGCCACAGGGTGTGGAACAGATTTACCATTAGCCTCAGTTACAGGTGGAGGAGTCTCACCTGTGTCAGGAACATATTCGAGATGTTCAATGACCTTAACCTTATCTAAACGTGTTCCAACAATGTTTGCCATACGTGTATCGTAGACAGACAATGTTACTTCTACTGTTGAACCATTACCAATAGTACCATCATCGGCATAGGTCCAAGGTGTACCATCATCCTTAAGGACAATGGGTGCGCCACTGTTACGTGGCTGACCACCATCAAACTTCCGTACAAACCTAACCGTATGACCACGGCCTTCTGGGTCAGGCTTGCCTCTCTTAATAGAGCGAGAAGCTTTAAGCTTCGCCATGTTATCTTCATCTAACACTAAGTCAATTGTACAGGCTCCATTGCAAGATTCATAGACTCCATCATAACCTTGCATGTCTCTATTATCTTCAAAGACTTTAGCCCATTCACCAATGCCTGTTAGTTTTACTATACGTGTAGCCATAAGGCCCTCCTATGTTAATGTATTTCACTGTACGTTGTACCGTACTGCACGTCAATACCTAAATCAACATTTAATTTAAGTTCTTGATTCACCTTTGCAATCGCCCATTGTAGGATAGACGAATGTTCTTGTTCGTTACCTACCTTAACTTGATTGATTGTCTCGTCGTGAAACTGCCCAAGGATATTGGGACGCTTCGTCCTGTAGTATGCAACCCACTTGTCAAAGCAGTAAGCACCTGTTGATTGATTGATAGTAGAGAATACATCCTTCTCGTATCGAAGACTGTGCCAGAACTTACTGACTGGGTTTTGTACCCACATCTCACCATCAATCTTTCGTATCAACTGAGACTCAGAGAAAGCTTTGACAGACCAGTTGCGTTTCCAATACGCAGCAAGCAGTGAAGCTGCCTGAGGTATTGGCATTCCTGTAGTACGTGATAGCTTGGCTGGACCTACACCATAGGTAGCAGAGTAGTTCACCACCTTGTAGTTCTTACGCAAAGACTTTAGAGAAACTTCTCCAGAGTTATGCTTATTTATCTGAGCTTGAGTTACAGCGCCAGCATGTTTGGCGAGGTCAAGGTGAGGATCGAATCCCTCCCTAGCCATCTCCTCTACATAGTCTGGATCATAAGGCTTCATGTAGTGGCGCTTAGTAGTATCCTCTAGGGATGTCATGTCTGCTCCACACAATACATAACCTTCATCTGCAATCAAACATGCACGTACTTCTTTACCCCAAGGCTTATCAACCCCAGGTAGGTTAACCAAAGGCTTTCTGTGTTTGAATCGTAGTGTGTTAGTCAAGCCTTTGATTCCAGCCTTGACGTACCCATCACGTTCACAGTCAATGAACCCTTGGAATATAGAGAGCCTATGCTGAATGATAGTAAGGCCATCAAGAACACCCACTGATGGATGCTTATCAATGAGAAGCTTAACTGAGTCAGTAAGCTCCCCTTCGTTACGAACCTGAGGTATGGTCCTTTCGTTACCCTCATCGTCCTTCTCATACTTGTGTGTGCATGGCACCCAACCCAATGAGAACAACCAATCCTTAACCTGTGGAGAAGACTTAGGGTTAGGTTCTTTCCAACCCTTCAAGGTAATGATGTCTTCGTCATGATGATTAGGCAGATTATTTTCAGCAAGTAAAGAGAACCACCGTTCACCATGTGATGAGGGTGATCCATCTTGCTTGAAACAAACCTTTGGCTTACGCTTCACAGCGTTAACCCTTTGCTTAGGCATCACAGATGTAAGCTCTGTTATCTTATCTTCCTGTTGGTAGACTAATGTATTGATACTAGTCTTGGCTAACTGTTTATCAAGACGCCAACCAACTTGCTCTGCCGAAGCAGCACAAGACATTTTGAATTGTAAGTACCGAAAGAATTTATCCAGTAGCTTATCGTCCTTGTAGATAAACTTAAAGCGATGCAGAAGGTTCTGCCATAGCTCCCAATTAATCTTAACGTCTTCTTCACAGCGGTGTATATACACTTGTATATCTTGTTCGGACCAGTCAGTTACGACAGGCTTAGGTATGCCGAACTCCTCCCCGAAACTATCAAGTCCATGCTTGGATCTATTGTAGTTAAGAACCCAAGACATAGACAAGGTATCAAACAGTCTGGCCTTGATCTGTATGCCAAGTAACTTCTCAAGCAGCGGTACATCATAGGCCACAATATTGTGACCAATCAAACCACGTTGAGATAAGATAAGCTTACGCATATCCCCATAGTCAACAAGACTTACAGGCTTAGAGCCATCGGCAGTATAGGATAGGCAATGTATTTTAGTAGCATCTTCCAAGAGGTTGTCTGCTTCTACATCGAATACTATCATGCTGCCATCTCACTCCCTGCATAAGGTGCATCTTCAGAAAGGATCGTAGTGTCTGGATCGTAGTACACTGAACCTGCATTGCCTAACTTAGCGAATGGTCTGTTCTTGTCAACTATAAAGTTTGTAGTGTTCTGAAGTATCTCATCCTCAGTATCAACATCACGCTCAAGCTTGATACATATGATAGCCTCTTCCTCAAGGGAAGCTGCATACTTTGTACGTCCATCGTCATTGACCTGTGAGATAAACACAACACCAATGTTCAACTCCTTGGCAAGCTGTGCCATGCGTGAACCTAGTGTAGTCAACGTGCTAGTGGCACCATCAACACCTGAGCTAGACAAGTAAGCAAGACGTTGTACGTGGTCAATGAAGATGAAGCCAGCACCATACACTGTAGCTGCAAGACGTACATAGTCTAACAACTTGAGTGGATCATCATGTGACATCATCTCAAAGATGATAGTACGTTCAGCCTTGGTAGCTTCCTTAGCTGCCTTGATTACCTCTCCCTCTGATACATTGTTTTCTCTGGCATCATCCTTAGTCCTGACGTTGACACCTAAGTGATACGTTGCCATTGAACGATAGGTAGTGGACTTCATCTCCTCCATGTGAAGCATAGCAACACGGCTCTCTTCATCACGCAGTAGACCTGTCTCGAAGTATCGTATCACCTCTGTCTTACCAGTACCACGAGGTGCCTTGATGAATGTAAGCCCACCCTTGACCATGCCCCTGATCTTCTCGTCAAGTCCAGCATGACCTGTAGGTACATACTCATATGGATTCTCATTAAGGATTGCATCCTCAACATCCTGATCCGAACAGAAGAAGTTTTCTGGTGAGTATCGTTGTGGCTTACGTGCTGCCCACATCAGATCATTGCCATCACCAGCCTGAAGGAAGTCATTGGCATCCTTGTACTTAGACATGGGTACATACCAGAACTTATCAGGGAAGGCTGAGTACAATTTGTCAGCTGCCCTACGTCCAGCCTCATCTAACTCACCAGCGTAGACAATCTCTTTGAATGACGACAGGTAAGGGTGATTGTGTTTGATAAACTTCTCACCGATAGATGCGCTGGGCAATGACTTAACGGGATAAGTCTTACCTAGTATCTGATACAGGGATGCAGCATCGAACTCACCCTCAGTAAGATAGATACGATTACTTGTACCAGCATTGAACTCTGGACCAAAGAGATGGTTCATACCCATACCCCTGTCCTTAGTCCAAGACTTAGACTTGTCAGATACTAGCCTGTACTTGACTGTGTGTGGGTACTTATAGGCATAGCGCACTGGCTCACCATTAGCACCTGTCTGTAATTGAATGCTGTACATCTCACAAACATCAGCATCAATAGATCTGATACCTTGGTATGTACCACCCGTTACGGGTATCTCCATAGGCTTCTTCCTTTCCTTTAATGGGTACTCTTGCTTAACCCATTCGTATGTTTCGGACATGCCCTTGGATGGGTATGCCCTGCTGCAAGAATGACATTGACCAAAGCCATCGTCATTCCAATTGAATGCATCGCTTGATCCGCAGTCAGTAAATGGACAAGCTAGGTGTGGGTTATCCCCTGTAGCCATCTGCCTTATCTCCTTTCTTTTTGTTTGTCAAATAGTATGAGCCTTCTGGTGACCTATAGCCTGCCAACAGGTCATACCATTGTTGATGACTCATGTATATCAAATTGTATGATTCAGTTATAGGTTCATACTGACGTATGTATACTACTCCACCATCAGTATAGATCATCTCAACATCTTCATGCAACTCTGATTGATCTAGTGTTGTAACCACAGAGGCATCGGATTCAAATTCTACTGTATACATTAATCATATCCTTTCGTTAAAGCTTCCCAAGATATTGGAAACAAATCCTTCATGGCAGTGCTGATTTGATCTGCCACTTGCCTTGTCTCCTCTTGAGTATCATCCTTGCACCTTAAGATACACATATCAGCGAAGGCGTCAAGGCTACCTGACCAGTACCACTCAGTCATGGTTGATTGGGGTAGTATCATACGGGCTTGCTCTGGACATACACCTGCTGTGATCATGTTATTATATAGGTGGTAAGCTTTTTGATTTACTAGGTTTGCCATATGCTGAGTACCTATAGTACGACAGCCTTTACGATGACGATTTTGATACACTTCCTTATTAACTGTAAGGCCATACATAGGTATACCCTCTAGATTAGATA
>ENA-ORXF01001849-ORXF01001849.1-marine-metagenome-genome-assembly--contig:-NODE-1849-length-13270-cov-4.890017_pt1 | contig 13270 bp, 4 predicted proteins | sample MGYA00237864_ERZ511476 | MGnify/ENA primary metagenome ERZ511476 (study PRJEB26306, sample SAMN06343908) | marine metagenome | isolation source: coastal waters | place: Atlantic Ocean: West Antarctic... | reverse complement strand
TATTATGGGTACACTGCCTGGCTATTCTCAAGTTCCAGATGACATTGGTGACGATAAATCTGTAGAAGCTATAAAACAATATCGTGAGAGTGATGATAAGGGGTTTACTGATCCTAATAAAAAATATCCGCAATACCCAAATGATAAGTCTGGACATGATCTTGGTGAGAGTGATGTAAATCGTCTTGCACGAAATGATGTAGATTTCCAACATAATATGTTGACAGAAAAAAAAGACCTACACGTTAGTTTTGAATCTGTTGAGACAACTCGTGGCCGATCTTGGGGTATACCTAAGTATGCTGAATTTGCAAAGTATCCATTCAATCATGTTTTTGAAACTGAGTCTGGACACATAAGAGAATTTGATGATACAGAATTTGAAGAACGTATACATGAATATCACAGAACAGGTACATACTATGAAGTAGATGGTGGTGGTAATAAAGTTACTCATATTGTCGGAGACAATTATGAATTAATAGCAGGATCAAATTATGTCAATGTAAAGGGTGAAGTGAACCTAACAGTTGAAGGTACTTGCAATACTTTAATTAGAGAAGATTGGAATATTAAAGTAGAGGGTGATTTAAATCTTGAAGTCGTAAAAGATTTTAACACTACTGTCCAAGGTAACACTACACAACTATACGAGAGTAAGCTTATAACCACAGCTATAGGAGCGGTTTCTAGTATATACAATACAACTTTTGATAATATGGTTATCGGTGCTGTTACAGATACTTATGGAGCGACAATAGAACGATCTATTACAGGAGCTGTTACAGAAAGATTTGGTGCTACATTAGATCGTTATATAGTTGGTATTCAAACAGATATACACGATGCTGAATTTAATATCAATTCTACAGCGGGTGGAGTTAATATTAATTCTGTAGGTGAAATAAAGTTGTTTTCAACAGAGGTGGATTTAAAAGCTTCTAGTGGTATAACATTAGATGCCTCTGATGTTAATATTAATAGTGGTGGAAGTGGTGATCTTGCTGCTCGTAAAGGTGACACTGCAGATACTGGCGATGCTGGAACTGGCGGAAATACTGATGCTAACGCAGCAGGTACTGATGTAATTGAAACTGGTTCTGCAACTGTGAAGATTGGTTCAGCTGATCCAGGCGTTGGTGATATTGCAGTTGAAGCATCTGAATTGATTGTTACAGACATAACTAAAATAATTGAGAATGGTGAAAATATTGTAGAGGAAGAATCTTTGGTTGATGCTCAAGGCCCAGACAGAACTGAAGAAGGTGGAACAGGTGGTTATGCTTCAAATGCTGAAGGTGACTATCCACTCCCAATCCTATTGACAAGAGATGCAGACCCTGTAGCTACAGCTGAAGAAGAGTTGGGAATATCTGATAGTGGTCTAACTACTGGTGAATCCCAAGCAATTATTGAAGGTAGAAATTTAGAAAAACAATTTCCTGATCCGAATGATCCAACAGGAAAAACTTTTATTGAAAACTCTGATCCTGATGAGAATGAAGCTTTAGAAACAGGTGATGGTGGTTTAAGTGGAACACCAATTCCAACAGGAGCAACAGAACCGAATAGATCATATTTAAATCTTCCAAGTAACAAAGGTGTATTTAATTCAGAAACAGAAATTACTGATGAACTTAAAGAAAGAAGTCCTGACAAGTTTTTAGAAAAAGGTGATCCAAAACTTATTTGGTTATCACATACAGATTCGACAGTAAAACCAAGACTTATATCAATATTAGAAAAAATTGCTGATGATCTTGGTTACCCATTAACAATTACAAGTGGTCTTCGCTCACAATCATATAATGAAAGGGTGCGTGGTGCTACAAAATCTCAACATATGTTAGGAAATGCTGCAGATATTCGTATGAGAAATAAAACAAAGAAAGAAATTTTAGAATTTGTTGATATTGCTGTAGGTCATGGTATTCGTGGTATTGGATTATACTTTCCATCTAAAGATGGGGGTGCATTTATTCATTGTGATATTCGATCTGGTTTTAATCAGTGGGGCCCAAGTGGTAGTCTTCAACAACAATATAGTTGGGCAAACCCAACCATGAAAAAATTAGGTTTCAATACTTATAGAAATAAGGGATGACCTATCTGCAGATAGTTTATTGATATCAAACCTTAATGATCATAACCACGGGTACAAGTCTTATAAATAAATATAAATCAGGAGTCTATATAAATGGCAAGTTATGATGCACAATTAAATAACGAATCAGATCGTAGTGTCAGACAGTATGCAGACTTGGATTTATTCTTTGGAAAGAAATCTTCTGATCGTGATGTAAGTGAAGTAACAGATATTCAGGCTGTTAAAAGATCAATTCGTAATTTAGTTTTGTTAAATACTTATGAGAAACCCTTTCATCCAGAAATTGCTTCTGGTGTTAGGGATATGTTGTTTGAACTTATGACTCCAGTTACTGCAGCAATTCTTGCAAGACAAATACAGAATGTAATTGAAAATTTTGAACCAAGAGCTAGACTTGTTGGGGTTAGAACAATTCCAAATTATGATAAAAATTCTTATGATGTATCTGTAGAGTTTTATGTTGTAAATACACCTACTGAACTAGTTGAATTAACACTATTCTTAGAGAGATTACGATAATGGCAAAACTACAGGTAACAGAATTAGACTTTGATGATATTAAAGATAATTTAAAAGTATTTCTAAAGGCACAAACAAAATTTAAAGATTATGATTTTGAAGGTTCTGGTATGAGTGTTCTTCTTGACACTCTTGCTTATAATACTCACTATCTTGCATTTAATGCAAACATGGCAGCCAATGAAATGTTTTTAGATTCTGCAGCGTTAAGATCAAGTGTAGTTTCCCATGCAAAAATGTTAGGGTATGAAGTATCTTCAGCCAGAGCTCCTATTGCTTCACTAAATGTATTTGTTACATCTTCTGCTGACACATTAACTATGCCCGCAGGTACTAAATTTTCTACATCTGTAGGAAAGGATAGTTTTTCGTTTGTTACAATATCTGATATTACTGGTAGTAATGATGGCGGCACTGTTACTTTTGAAAATATATCGGTATATGAAGGTACTTACATAACATCAACATATACTGTTGATACGTCTTCTCTGGGTCAACGATATCTATTAACTGATAATCGTTCAGACATCAACACACTTACGGTGTCTGTACAAAATTCCATCACAGATACTGAAGTAACAGCTTTTTATAAAGCTACTGACATTACGCAACTAACATCTGATAGTCCTGTTTATTTTTGTCAAGAGGCTGAAGCTGGATTGTTTGAAATATATTTTGGAGATGGTATAGTAAGTAAAGCTTTAAATGATGGTAATATTGTAACTTTAAAATATGTGGTTACTAATAAAGCTGAGGCAAATGGGGTTTCATCATTTACTTCACCATCTGCTATTGATGGCGAAACAGCTGTCAGTGTGCAAACTGTAGGTAGAGCTATTGGTGGATCAGAACCAGAATCTATTAATTCAATTAAATTAAAAGCACCACTTGATTACGCAGCCCAAGGTCGTGCAGTAACCATACAAGACTATGGTGTGTTTGTTAAAAAGTTGTTTCCAAACACTCAAGCAGTTTCAGTATGGGGTGGTGAAGATGGAAGTTTTGACCCAAGTTTAGGTGTAGTAGCTACTCCAGAATATGGAAAAGTTTTTATATCAGTCAAATCTACTACAGGTGAAAATTTAACTTCAGTACAAAAATCAAATCTTGTTTCAGCTTTAGCTCCATTTAAAGTAGCATCTATTACTCCTGTAATTGTTGATTCTGAAACTACATTCATTATTTTAAATGTAACTTCTCAGTATAATAAAAATGCTACGGTAGAATCGCCTTCTGAAATTCAAACTAAAATTTTATCAACACTAAGAACTTATAATAATAGTACATTACAGACTTTCAATGAACCATTTAGACACTCAAAGATATTATCGTTGATAGATAATACAGATACCGCAATATTAAATAGTACAGCGACTGTTATTATGAGTAAATTTTTTACTCCAGACATTTCACTTGAAAGGTCTTACAATATAAATTATGGCAATAAAATATATCACCCCCATGAGGGTCATAATGGTGCCGCAGGTGGCGTCATATCTTCAAGTGGATTTTATCTAACTGAAGATACTGATTACACTGTAGGAGATATTACGAGCAGAGAGTATTTCTTAGATGATGATGGTAATGGTACTATTAGAATATATTATCTTTCTGATCTAAATAAAATTTATAATGCTATTCCAGCGGGAAGTGTTGATTATCACACTGGAATAATAAGTTTATTCCCTATGAACTTTTTGAGTGTTTCAAATGTAAGTGGAATTATATCTACAAAGGTTCGATTAACTGCAGTACCAGATTCATATGATATAGTTCCTGTTAGAAATCAAATATTAGAATTAGATTTAAATAACACTAGGGTTTCAGCATCAGTTGATGCAATTACATCTACTGGTCAAGGATATGTAACTACAACTACAAGTACTGGTACTACAACTACTACAGTTTCAACAGCAACTTCTACAGCATCTTCATCGGCGTATTAACAAATGGCATTAGACGATAAATCTATACTGAATAATAAACTTTCCCCCTTAATTGAGGGACAGGTTCCTGATTTTGTTCAATCAGACCATCCAATATTTGTAGAGTTTTTAAAAGATTACTATAAATTTTTAGAGGCTGGTGAGCTCACCATTACAACTACAGTTGCATATATTTCTCTAGAAACAGAAACCTCTTCTTACATTTTATCTGAAGATGATGGTGATAGAGTTGTAACTGAAATTGGTGCTGGAACTCAAGGTTATTTTATAGAAAATGAAACTATTACTGGAACAACATCTAGAGCTACAGCACAAGTACTTGTAGATAATTCTAGAAAATCAAAACTCTTTGTTACATCACAACAAAAATTTATTACAGGCGAAACTATAACTGGTGAGACTTCTGGTTCTTCTGGTATAGTTGAAGAGTATAGAGGAAATCCAGTTCAAAATATTCAGCAGATGTTAGACTATGCTGATGTGGATAATACAATATATGATTTCTTAGATAAAATGAGAGATTCATTTATGGTTAATATTCCAGATGATTTAGCTTCTGGAGTATCAAAGAGAGATATACTCAAAAACATAAAAGATTTATATGCAGCCAAGGGTACTTCTGAAGGGCATAAGCTTTTTATGCGAATGTTACTTGGTGAAACCGCAGATATATTTTACCCAAATCAATATATGATGAAATCTTCTAGTGGTAGGTGGGAAGGTGAAACCGTTTTAAGAGTTTTGGCTTTTCCTAATGTTACTGGAGAAGAGGTTATAAATCAAATTGTAACTGGAGAAACTTCTGGTGCAACTGCAACTATTGTTACTTCAATAGTGTCTCAACAAACTAAAAATAATTTTAATGACTCGGTAACAGAGTTTGCATTAAATAATGTAGTTGGAACATTTAGTGATTCTGAAATTGTATCTGCAACATCAACAACGTCTGGACGCCTAGTAAAATTTACAGTTTTTGGTATTGTGTCTAATATAGAAATTCTTGAAAATAATACCACTGGCGGTGCTCTTTATAGTAAAGATGAAATTATTGATTTGGAAGTTCTTGGTAATAATTTTGCTGAAGTAGTTGTTGAAGAAGTTACTCTTGGAAAAATTGAAGAAGCTGTGATAATTGATAGTGTCGGAACAGGGTATTCTGTTGGTGATATTGTTACATTTACTTCTAACGCCCTAGATGTTAAATCCAAACCAGCTACTGGTGAAGTCGCAATGATTGGTGGTGGTATATTACAGGAAACAGGAACAGTTTCTTTATTTAAATCTCTTACTCCTGATGATAGCATTGTTATGGAGTTCGCAACAGATGAAACATTAACAAATTTCAATCTTATTCTTGAAGAAACTATAGAAGATAGAATTATTTCTGATGGATCGTCCACAGTATATAGCTTAACTAATTTGAGTGCAACTGTAGATACTTTAGTAGTTAATATTAATAACCTTCCCTACGCTGCAACTATATTTACAAATAATCGTGATGTTGCATTCACTAACTGGACTGCATCTGGTACTAGTCTTACATTCACTTCACCACCATTGGCTGGAGTAGAAATTACTGTTAGAAGTTCTGATACCGATTTTTTACTTTTAGATAGAACAGATATCGTTGGTGGTGTTACTGGTACTGGAACTACAGCTGTTGGTGGTTCTGATTCTGGATACAAAGTAGAATCTAACTCATCTGATATATTACAAGATTTGTTAGAAGTCACATCTAGGAATAAAATGGTATTAGAGTATGATACCTTTGAAAATTTAGGTGTAACTTCTGAAAGAGGATCAATACAGAGAATAAGAGTAAATAGAATAGAAGATGAAAACTCTGGTTATAGTAAATTACCATCAGTAACAATATCAAGTATTGATGGTACTGGAGCAAAAGCTTTAGCTTTACCTAGAGATATTGGAAGAGTAAAAAGTGTAAAAATTAATAATAATGGATTTAGATATTCTAACACAAACCCACCTGATATTAATTTTAAATCGCACTTTATTCTTAAAGATGTAACTGGAACATTCGCAACAAATAATTCACTCACTTCACATATTGGTAAAGTTACTTCTTGGGATACTACAACTAATGAGTTAGTGTTACAAAATTTTGACAATACACAAAAACTAGTTCAAGAACAAGATGGGGTATTCAATGAAGGTATTCAACTCGAACAGGGTACACAACTTTTAATACCATCTGGATTTCGTTTAGAAGATGAACAGTCGCCACTACCTACAGGTTTCATACTTGACAGGGGTGATTACAGGAATAGTCAAGACGCATCTATCAAAGATATTTTTGACAGTCGTGAGGTTGGCTACGGCCGTGTGTCACGATATGATGATGAATGGTGGTTATTTCCGCAGCCAGGCGCTGAGATAGAGCTATTAGAACCAGCACTGCGAGATGCCCTCATTTCAAGAGTTCCATCTGAAGATCAATTTGGTATTGATGATAGAATTGTTTTTGATTCAACAGGTCTAGATGATCCATATGAATTTGTACGCAATCCTTGGGATAGACGGTTCTGTGGCGTGGGACGATTCGACTCAGGTTCAATAGCAACTACAGAAAAGGTGATTATTAAAGTTACTGCAGAATGGAACGAAGTTTCATCTACATGGGCATTTTCTTTAAATGGTAAAAGTCAAAAGAATATGACATTCTATGAAGGAACTGAATATTATTTTGATTTATCTCATCCATCTCTTTATGGTAATGAGTCTGGCCAACCCATTCAATTTTTACAAAAAAGTTTTGCATTTTCATTAACGCCAGATGGTCGCCACGATGGTATATCTGGTCCAGATGGTGCTGCAGCCACAAGAGAAACCACAAATATAACCACTACCCAAAACTTTGGTACAGGTGGTCGTTCAGATATTACACGAATTGGTTTAGGAAATGAAGATTCGTTGTCATGGCTGCCTCCTCCTAATTCTCCTCAAAGCGTAAAACCAAATAGCTTTAGTCTGGACAGACCACCGACACATATTTGGACTCCTAGTGATTATGATTCAGCTCAAGCTCCAAGTTACTTTGATGAATCTTCTCCTCAAGGATTTAATGATCGCAGCCTATTATCACAAAGTGAGACTTGGACACCCGACGAGCGTTATGCCATTCAGATGGGATATACAGGTGCTTATTTAAAATTAGACATACCCCTCTTTTCTTCCCAATCAAGCGGAAAACTATATTATTATTCTCCTAACTTTGATACTATGGGTGGAGTAATTACAATAAAGAGAAAGCCTAAAACTCTCATTGATGAGGGAAGTTTAATTAAAATTAATGCTGAAGCAAAAGAAGAATATGGTTTAATATTAGAAAATGGTTCACAGGATAGAACAATTGGTGTGGATGAAGAATCTAGAGCAACAGATTTGCTTGTTATGGAAGACGCCCGCGATACAGTTGATACTATAGTAAAAGAAGATTTTGAAAGAGTAATACTAAGATCAAAACCACCAGCAAGGGCCAGCTTTTTGGGTATAGTATCTACTACAATTAGTGATGACTCTTATTTATCTCTTTACTATAGAGCTGAAACTTTTAATGTTGCTAGTAATTTTGATCAATATATAAATTTTTTAAATCAAAGCTATGAACCAACTTACTTTATGGATGAAAGTTATGAACCACCAGCATCGCGCAGGCCTTTCATTTGCGTAATGCCCTCTCCTGGCCGCAGTGGTATTCCTCGCACACCATCAGCTAGAGATTTTATAATTCCCGAAAGAAAAGAATCAATCGGTCAATTAAACAAAGAGGTTGCTAGACTGCTTGGACGAACTACTCCAAACCAGTTTCGAGGCGGTTCTTCATCATCTATTGCATATTCTGGGTTTAATCAATTTCACTTTCCTAAGATAACATCTAATTCAAATGGTTCTCTACTATTAGACAGTTTTCGTGAGAACGACAGCGGATTTATAGTTTTAGATGGTACTGATGCAAATGGATCAGATGCTGGTTCATTAGTTGCTAGTGAAGAGTTTGGTAATACTCTTATTTTGAATAGTACAGATGCTGCTAGTTCAAATGCTGGAGAGGGATTTTTACTAGATGATGAAACTGGCGATGGAAATATTCTTTTGGATTCCGCTGATATAGATGTTGACATTGGTGATGAATTAATATTAGAAGAAACTTTAGTGTGGCAGAATGGTATTGTACTTACAGATTCTAGTGGAGCTTCTGGAACTGTTTCATATGTCAATCAAGCTTTAGGTAGTTCAATTGTCTCAGCTGTTTCTGAAAAATCTTCTGCATATCGTGGCATTAATAATCTAATTGGTGAAGACTTAGTTAGACTTCAAGACTCTTTCTATTATCAAGATTATTCTTATGAGGTTGTAGTTGGTCAATCTCTTTTAACATACTTTGATGAGTTAAAGAAAGCTGTTCATCCAGCTGGATTTAGACCGTTTGGTAAGGTATCTATTGCAACACTCGTATCAGCTGCTATTACGAATACTGCTGCTGGAGTTTCTGATTACGCTGGTGATACAAAAACATTCTCACCAATACTTGGTTCTGTTCTTGAAACAATATTCAGTCAAGTCCTACAGAGTAGACTACAAGTTCCATCAACTGTTACTGCTGATGGTACTGTTCCAATCGGTAGTAGAGATGATAGGATTGTACAAGAGACTGGCGTTCTGCCTGGCGAAAATCTTGTACTTGATGCAAGTGCAGCATCTACAGATGTTGGTTCAAACCTACTGCTTGAGGATGGTGATGGGTTAGACCTTGAGCTTGGATTAACTACTGCTGGAGATGGTTCTTTCTTATACGAAATCTCTACTATAACATATACTGATGACATTACAAACGGCACTGGTGATGGCGGTGGTCGTATCATGGCCGAAACTTCTCATGCACCATCTGGAAATTCTGATAGAAGTTTAGTTACACAAAGAGTTACCAAAATAGAATCTAGACCTCTTCCAAGGTTTGAAAGAAACCTCCTTCTCTATCTAGCAGAATCTCCTTTTGGTTTAGAACCTGCTGGTATTACACTTGAAACTGGTTCTGGTAATCTTGTTGATAATATAATAATGGATGGTGAAATTCCTTTTAATGAAGGTAATGCCTTTATGGAACTAGAGCGTGATTCAGAAATTGATAATATCATATTAGATGGTACTGATGTATTAGGAACTAATGCTGGTGAAGGTCTTATTCTTGAAACTGGTTTCTTCTTAAAAATAGAAGACCCAAGTTTAGGTAGAGAGAGTGAAACCTTTGCTATACTATTTGAAGATGATGGAAAATTACAATTAGAAGGTTCTATATGGGCATTCCCCACAGGATACCATGTGTCTGATGGTAATAAATTATTATTTGACACTCTTGATAATGATGAAACAATTCCATTATCAGATATATCTTCTTTAACTTTTGAACAAATTCGTACTGTAGAAAAGTTTGAAATTCAAGGAACAAGTCCAAGTACAGATGACGATAATATAACTATGGAAGATTTTGGTCAAATACTTATTGACGCAACTGATGACAGTAACACAGATGCAGGGCATCATTTAATTCAAGAAACTTCAAAGAGAAACAGATTTACCTTAGAACAATCTGGTACTTTGATAGTTGAAGATTTTTCTACATTATCAAATGTTGCAGCACTCACTTTAGAAACTGGTGCTGAAACTGGTGACATTGTACTTGAAAATCCACTACAACAAGTTGTGGCATTTAATATTAAATTAGAAGATGATGATAATCTACAGGGTATAATTGTATTAGATGGTACAGACAGTTCTGCAGCTGACACTGGAGATAAATTAGATTTAGAAGAGTTCTTTGATGAAGCTCCAACTGATCACAAAATTCTTCTTGAAGAACATAGAGTATTTACTAACGAAGGCCAAATACCTGCTGCTAACTTTAGACTAAATAGTACTAAGGTAATCACAAAAGGTAATGTGAGGTCTGCAGAAGTATCTGTACGGGGTACTGGGGATATAGCATTAGAAGACTCAACAGACGATACTCATGGGTATCTAGTTTTAAACAGCACAAGTGGTTCTTCTACTAATGCTGGAGAAAATTTTGACTTAGAAGGTGCTACTGGTATAACCTACTAGAACAATTTGTATAAATAGAATAAAGGTGTAAAAAAAATGTCGGCAATCATTACAGAAAAATTTAGACAACACAACGCAGACCAATTTGTTGAGTCGTTTTCAGAAGCAGCTGCTTCAACATACTATTTGTTTTTAGGAAAAGCAACAGGGTTTACAAGCTCTACAAGTGGTGGGACAGATAGTTCTCCACCTACTCCTGCAGATAGTGTAAAGGAAGAAGCTTTTTCTTGGGACTCAATGTTGGGTGCAAAACTCATCAGTTCAACAGATATCAAGTATTCAATTCCTCGCAGGGATTGGGTTAACTCAACTATCTATGATATGTATGAACATGACATAAGTGCATCAAACACTAGTACTTCTGGTTCTTCTAATTTATATGATTCAACATTTTATTTTTTAACATCTGACTATCGTGTATACAAAGTTTTAGACAACAATGCAGGAACCGTATACAGTGGTTCTGAACCAACATCAACATCAAATTCTCCATTTACCTTAGGTGGATATATTCTTAAATATATGTACACAATATCTACTTCTGATTTTGCAAAATATGGAACTAGTGATTTTATACCTGTCACAACAGATTCAACAGTAAGTACTAATGCAGTAGATGGTAAAATAGAAGCTCTTGTTGTTACTGGTGGTTCTGGATATACAAATGGAACTTATTACGCAGCAGTATATGGAGATGGTACAAGTCAAGGAACTTCTTCTGGTGCTGTTGTTCGTATTACTATCTCTGGTGGTATTATTACATCTTTTGGTTTATCTGCTGGTACTGATACAACATTAAATTCTGCTGGAACAGGATATACATTTGGATATGTAAATCTTGGTGCTGGTTTTACATTTTCTGATGCTGCACTAACTAGTGCTTCCTCTATAGGTAGTGGTTCTGGTGGAGTCATTAGTATTATAACCAGCCCAAAAGGTGGACATGGTTTTAATGCTGTCACAGAACTTGGTGGTCATTATGTAATGGCTGCAGTAACACTTACTCAAGCAGAAGGTGATGATTTCACTACTGCCAACGATTTTAGATCAGTCGGTTTAGTAGTTGATCCAACTAATTTTGGAACAACAACTGTTGCCACTTCAACAACTGCTAGACAAACTTATGTCGTAAGGTTGGATACAAACAGTGGTGTATTTGATCCTGATGAAGTAATTACCCAAGCTTCAACTGGTGCTGTTGGTAAAGTTGTAGAGTGGGATAATACACTATCGTTACTTTATTATCAACAAGAAAGTTACAAGGGGTTTGGTACTAGTGCCACAACTGGTGGTTATGTAGCTTTCAGTGGTACAAATACAATCACTGGAGGAACATCTGGTACAACTGGAACATCTTCTGGAACTTCTGAAACTTTAACTCTATTAAATAATAACACAATTACTTTAGTTTCTGGATATGTAACACCAGAACTTGCTGCTGATAGTGGAAATATTATTTACTTAGAGAATAGAAAACCAATTCAACGTGCTTCAGATCAAACTGAAGATATTAAAATTATAATAGAGTTTTAAATATGGCACAACAAACAAATCTTAATATCGCTCCATACTATGATGACTTTGATGAAACAGATAATTTTCACAAAGTTTTATTTAGGCCTGGATATTCAATTCAAGCTAGGGAATTAACAACCCTACAGTCTATTCTTCAAAATCAAATTGAAAGATTTGGTTCACATATATTTAAAGAGGGTTCAGTTGTAATTCCTGGCCAAGTATCTTATTCTGGAGATTATTATTCTGTAAAACTTTCTAAAACTTTTGCAGATGAAAATATAAACTTAGAACAATATATGGATTACAATAATCCTGTTATTCTTACAGGAGAAACTACTGGAGTTCAAGTAAAAGTTATTGGATATGATCCTGGCAGCGATGATTATGGGCCATACTTATACATTTCGAATATAAAAGCTGGAACTGATGGAAGTACACAGGCGTTTGATAATGGTGAGAACCTGAGCGCTAATATAGAAACAACACACCAAAGCAGTTATGATGCGGGTGTTGCTTCATTAAAAACTGTTATCAATACAAATGTTAATGAACCTTGCGTTTCAAGGGGCTCTTCAGTAACAGTAGAGGCTGGTGTATATTATATTCGTGGACAATTTGTAAGAAATAAAAAACAAATTATAATATTAAGTCCAAACAGTAATAATTTTACTGCACGTGTAGGTTTTACTATAGTAGAAGAATTAGAAACTCCAGAAACTGATATAAATTTAACTGATAATTCTTCTGGTTCATCAAATTATGCAGCAAAGGGTGCACATAGATTAAAAATAAGACTTAGACTTTTAAAAATTCCTGTAAATGTCCCAAGGCCACCTAATTTTGTTGAACTTATACAAATTCGTAATGGATATGTCGTAAAAGAAGCAGCATCTACTCAATATTCAGTTATAGGGGATGAACTTGCTCGTAGAACACATGATCAGGCTGGAGATTTTACAACCAAACCATTTACATTTAATGTTCAAGAACAAGTTGATAATGATTATAAAGGTAAAACTTTAAAGGGTATTTATGGTGTTTCTGCTGGGGCAAATGTTGT
>ENA-ORXF01001846-ORXF01001846.1-marine-metagenome-genome-assembly--contig:-NODE-1846-length-13283-cov-5.710207_pt1 | contig 13283 bp, 6 predicted proteins | sample MGYA00237864_ERZ511476 | MGnify/ENA primary metagenome ERZ511476 (study PRJEB26306, sample SAMN06343908) | marine metagenome | isolation source: coastal waters | place: Atlantic Ocean: West Antarctic... | reverse complement strand
GCAACACCGTCTATTAGAACATTTGCCAAATCTCCACCATCTTTCATGTCTATAGAAGTGTCATAACCTGTCAAAGACAAACCTGTTATGGTAGCACCAGATTGTTTTTTGAATTGTAAAGCAGTACCTCCAACAGAAGAAACTGCAGTAATATTATTAAATTTAGGATTCCCATTATCTTTATCTCCTTCAAAAACAGTTGAAAAACCAGAAACTGTGTGGGTAATGTATGCGTTTGTTACCGTTCCGTTCCAACCTTCTGTCCAATCTATAGAATCATCTTCATTGTTCTCTAAAAATAAATTTGTTGCAGAAACTGTTCCTCCAAAAAACTCGATACCATCATCAGAACCGTTAATTACGGCTACATTGCTAATTGAAGTACCAGCACCAACACCATATAGAGAAACTCCGTTGTATTGCGAATCTGCATTAATTTGTGCTCCTGTTCCTTTTATTATTAAGTAGTTGATAGACCCCGAATTGTCTGCATCATTTGTACCACCGTAAATAAAACCACCAACCTCTGCTTCTGCATTAACACCCGCAGTTGTTGTTGCATCTCCACAAATTGTTAAGCCTCCCCAATCTCCAGGATTCTCTGCAGCAGACGTCATAAATACAGGACTCGCTTCCGTACCTAGAACATTTATTTTAGCTCCTTTTAAAACAGCGATGTAAACACTTGTACCTCCGTTAAGCGCCTGAATAGTTGTACCTGCAGGAATTGTTAACGTTGCGCCCGGTTCTACGATAAAAGAACCATTTAAATTGTATATCTGACTTGAATTTAACGTAAAATCTTCATCAAGATTACCGTTCATAATTCCAGACTTTAAGCTTTCAATTACTAAAGAATCTGTTCCTCCTATAATAATTCCCGGCTCTTCACTACCACAATTAGTGAAGGTTAAAGTAACAAAACAAAGTGTTACGATGTTCAAAATTTTAAAAACTGATTTTTTCATTTTCGTTTAGTATAGTTGTTATTTTATACAAAGTTATCCTCTTATTTTCTCTATTTGTTTACCTAAATATTATTAGTATGTTAGGTTTGTGATCAAACAAGTTCTTTTGTTAAGTAATGGTTAACTGTCTAAAATGTATATTTAATACTTACTGTTAACTGGCTGCCTTTCTTGTAAGACAGCACCGTTTCATTGGTTTCTATATTGGTAATTAAACTTTGTACTTTCTGTGTTTGTTTGATCTCTGGATTTAATAAATTTCTACCTACTAACTTTACCAATAGATTTTCTGTAATCTCTTTACTTACCACCAAGTCTAAGGCTACAAATCCTTTTTCTATAATTTCATCATTATACAAAGCAGCACTGTTTGCAAAATCTTCTGGAGAACCTAATGCAAAAATCTTATCTGATGAATAGTTACCAGTTAACGTTGCAATAAATTCGTTTTCCTTCTTATTGTTATAACTTAAAGTACCGTTTGCTATAAAATCTGATGCCCCTTGTAAACTAGAAGTTGTAATGTCTTTGTATTGAAAGTCTTTTAATAAATCTTGTGCTAGCCACATTTTAGTGATGTTACCTGTAAGGTTTAAGATGCCTTCATCATCCCCATTTTTTAATAGGTCTGTTTTTGCTTCAAATTCTACACCGTATACATTTGCACTTTCTCCTGTATTTGAGTAAATAAAGTACCCTGAAGAACCTCTTGTTTGCGATAGGTTAATCGGATCCTTAATTTGTTTATAAAAAGCAGCTGCAGAAAATAGTTGTCCGCTTTTTGGAAACATTTCATATTTTAAATCGAAGTTATAAATCTCTGACTTCTCTAAATCAGGATTTCCTTTTGTTACACGACCCGTCGGAGAAACATATTCGAATGGAGACAATTCTTTAAACTCTGGCAATGTTTGAGTAATACTAGACGCAAAACGCAGGTATTTATTTTCTGCCAATTCATACTTTAAATTTACACTTGGGTAGATGCTTTCATAGGTTCTATTTAAGGTACCAACTCTGCCTACAAAATTGGCAACATCCCAAATTACATTTATTTCATCTCTTTCAAAACGCACTCCTAAATTACCAGATAATTTATTCTCTAGCTGAAAATCGAAGTTTGCAAAACCAGCCATAATATCTAATGCTGCTTCGTATCTATCTGCTTCTCTTAATCTTAAAGTAAGACCATTGTTAAAGTTGGTATCGGTAAATGTGCCGGATAATTCATCTACAGAAGCTGCTCTAAAATCTTTTGCTCTAACACCTACAAACAAAGATTTAAACGTTCTCTCTTTATGTCTGTAATTGAGTCCGTAATTTAAAGCATAGGGTTTGTTTTCTTCTTTATCTTTTGCACCCAATGCCCATTTATTTTCTACCAGCGCATTGTACTCTTTGTCCTGAATTTTCTGACTCGACTTTCTTTGTTGAAAATCGCCTACGTGCGCATATTGAATTTCTGGAGAAGCAGTAATATCTAAAATATTTACTTCGTTTCTAATTCTATTTGGCTCTTCTGCCAATACAAAGTTATACCCTCCAGCCCAATTTAAAGTATTGTTTTCGCTCCATTTATGCATCCCTAAAAGCTGATTGATAAACAACGTAGTTTGTCTAAAGTTTTGGTCTCTTACAAAAGCACCTGTTTCTTGCGGATCTTGATCAAAAACATAACCCAGACCGTTTCTACCTTGCTCATATAAATTGTCTACACCCGTATTTACAAAAAGGGTGTTGTATTTAATTTTGTTGTTCTCATTTAGTTTTACACTCACATTTACATATCCCGTCGTATTAGAATTTGCAGCATATTGCTCTACATCTGTAAACTCTCTATCTAAAACATTAGATCTATATGCTCTAAATATTCCTTTTTGATAATCGAAAGTTTTAGCATGAGAACCTGTGAAAAACACCGCTACATCTTTCCCAAATACTTCAAATTTATGAGCAGCAGAAAAAGAAGCATTAAAGTTTACTGGCGCAGATAATGTCTGTGTATCCCAACTTTGTCGGGTAACTAAATCTTGTAAAGCAAATTGTTTTTGATGAAACCCTAAAGTAACATCTGTGTTGGTAATTGTAGTTCTAAAATCTTCTAATAGCCCTGCAACATTTGTATTTGTACCTCCAGACATTGAAATAGAATATCCCTTTTTAGCGTATTCTTTAGAGTTTACGTCTACATTACCAGAACCTTGATCTGCATAACCTGTTGTGCCATACGTTTTACTAATACCAACATTTTCTATAATATTGGTAGAAAATAAATTGAGGTTGATGTTTTTGTTTTCTACATCATCTGAAGGAATTGGCAAACCATTCATTGTTGTAGATAAATAACGATCTCCGAGACCTCTGATATAAATACTCCCTGAACCTTCACTTTTGGTAACCCCAGAAATTTTAGTGGTTGCATTTGCCGCATTAGAAACGCCAATTTTTGCCAATGTTTGTGCTCCAATACTTTCTTTTATTACCGTTGCTTTCTTTTGCTCTAACAAAAGTGCATTTACAGATTCTTTACCTACGGTAGATTTTATAATAATTTCATCTAAACCAACACCTTCTTCTGCAGACATTACTTGGTTTAAAGTTAGGGTTTCTCCTGTTTGTATAGTAAATGTTTTTTCTACTGTTTTGTATCCTAAAAAACTAAAAGAGACTACATGTGTTCCTGCAGGTATCTTAAAAGAATAGTTTCCGTCAAAATCTGTTGTTGCACCCGTATTGGTTCCTTTTATAAAAACATTTGCAAAAGGTAAAGATTCATTATTTGCTTCTTTGTCCGTTAACAAACCCATTAAAGTTCCTTTGTCTTGTGCAATTAATAATTGACTAAGCGCGATAAAAGCAATACATACTATTTTCTTCATTGTTGTTATTATTTACTGTTGCAAAAGTCTCTCTCTTTTGTTAAGTCTGTGTTAGTTGTAAATTATGTTTGTATTACAGAAACATTAATTAAAAGTTAAGCTGAAGAATTTGTTAACTTTTTTTTAATTTAAATTAAACATTAAGTTAAAGTTTCGGTTGCAACTTTGTAGTAATCTTTAAAGATAAAATGTCATTATAAAGCTATTAGTTTTTGTCGACTATTTTATAGGACTAACTGCCTTTGGCCGAGGCAGTTTTTTTGTTTTTTTAACTTTCAGATAACATTATCTTAACATTATTTCTAGTTCTTTGCAGTGACAAAAACTAATAATAATGAAATTACCACAGCTACAAAAAGTAGTAACACTTCTATGTGTTTTCGCTTTTTTAAGCATCAGTGCTCAACAAAGCAATGCACCAAAGTTTGGCAAAGGGCTGTTTAATTTAATGGGACAAGACAGTACTTGGTCTATGAAAATTGGTCTTCGTTTTCAAACACTTGCAACGAGTAACTGGGATGTAAACAATGGGTTGTCAAACCCAGAGTCTTCGATGTTAATTAGACGTTCTCGTTTAAAGTTTGATGGTTTTGCTTTTTCTCCAAAATTAAAATACAAAGTAGAATTAGGCTTGTCTAATAGAGACCAATCTGGTGCTTCTAAGTATACAAGTAATGCGCCTAGATATATTTTAGACGCTGTTTTAAAATGGAATTTCTCTGGAAACTTTGTGCTATGGTTCGGACAAACAAAACTTCCAGGAAATAGAGAACGTGTAGTATCCTCTGCAAATTTGCAACAAGTAGATCGCTCTTTATTAAACAGTAGGTTTAATATTGATAGAGATATTGGTATTCAATTAAGACATCATTTTAATCTTACAGATACTTTTTTAGTAAAAGAAATATTTTCTATTGCCCAAGGCGAAGGAAGAAATGTTACTACAGGAAATATTGGTGGACATCAATACACCACAAGAATTGAATTACTTCCCTTTGGCAAATTTGCGAGTAAAGGAGATTATAAAGGAAGTGATTTAAAGTTTGAACCAAAACCAAAATTAGCATTGGGTTTTGCCTATGACTTTAACAACAACGCCGCTAAAACAAGAAGTAACCAAGGTGCATACATGCTAAATGATACGGGTTTTTATACGACAAACATTGCTACCTTTTTTATGGATGCGATGTATAAGCACAACGGTTTTTCTTTGATGGCAGAAGTTGCGAATAGAACTGCAGCAGATGCAGTGGCAAAAAATTCTGACGGAACTTTAACTGGAGATGAAGTGCAGGTTGGTACTGGTTTAAATTTACAAACTGGCTATTTAGTATCTAAAACGGTAGAAGCTTCTTTGCGTTATACCAACATTACTTTAGACAAAGATATTACTGGAAAAGGGGCTGAAAATCAATATACAATCGGACTCTCTAAATACATTTCAGGACATAAATTAAAGGTACAAACAGATGTAAGTTACACAGATATTGGTTTTAAAACAAATAAATTAGTGTACAGATTACAAGTAGATATTCATTTTTAAAGCTGTTGAAATAGCTATAGAGTTAAAGGAATAATAACATAAAGGTAACATTCACATCTTTTTGTGATTGTAGATTTGCAAAACTTAAATTAATAAAACAAAAATGGGAGATCCATATATTTTAATGTTAGTTGCTTTAGCTGTTTTAGCTATTGTTGATTTAGTAGTTGGAGTTAGTAATGATGCTGTTAATTTTTTAAATTCGGCCATTGGTTCAAAAGCAATATCTGTTAGAAATATAATGATTATTGCCAGTTTAGGAGTGTTCTTTGGAGCCATTACTTCTAGCGGAATGATGGAAGTTGCACGGAAAGGGATTTTTAATCCTAGCATGTTTATGTTCCAAGACATTATGATTATTTTTATGGCGGTAATGATTACAGACATTCTGCTATTAGATATCTTTAACTCGCTGGGAATGCCAACATCAACCACAGTTTCTATTGTGTTTGAATTGTTAGGAGCGGCAGTTTGTATTTCACTATTAAAAATATCTGCAAACGATTCTCAATCTGTTTCTGATATCTGGAACTACATCAACCATAAAAAAGCAATTGAAATTATAAACGGAATACTACTATCAGTCGTTGTCGCGTTTTCTGTTGGTGCCATTGTTCAATTTGCTTCTCGATTAATTTTTTCATTCAATTTTGAAAAAAGAGCAACCTATATCAATGCTTTATTTGGTGGTTTTGCAATTACTGCAATTACATATTTCATCATTATAAAAGGAATGAAAGGAACGCCTTTCTATAAAGACATTAAGTATTTAATTGAAGGAAATACCCTTATAATTATTGCAGGAAGTTTTCTTGCTTGGAGTTTAATCTCACAATTTTTGATAAAATACTTTAAAGTGAATGTTTTAAAGTTAATTATTGGAATAGGAACCTTTTCTTTAGCAATGGCGTTCTCTGGTAATGACTTGGTAAACTTTGTTGGTGTGCCAATTGCTGCTTGGAATTCTTATGAAGCTTGGAGTATTTCTGGCGTAGATGCAGATGCCTTTTCAATGGGTATTTTAGCTAAAAAAGTACCTTCTAATGTTTGGTTATTGTTATTTGCGGGTGGAATTATGGTGATTACTTTATGGACTTCTAGCAAGGCTAAAAACGTAATTAAAACAGGTATCGACTTGTCTAGACAAGGAGATGGTCATGAAAAGTTTAAACCAAATCCGTTATCTAGAGTTACCGTAAGAGCTGCAATGACCATAAACACTGGAATTCGTTTTCTAGTACCAGCAACTACTTTAGCATACATCGATTCTAAATTTACCAAACCAGTAATTTCATTGCCAAAAGACAAAACATACGAACTACCTGCTTTTGATATGGTAAGAGCAGCTGTAAATTTAATTGTTGCTGGTATTTTAATATCTATTGCAACGTCAATGAAACTTCCGTTATCTACAACTTATGTAACTTTTATGGTTGCCATGGGTACTTCTTTAGCAGATAGAGCTTGGGGTAGAGAAAGTGCTGTCTATAGAGTAGCAGGTGTTTTAAATGTAATTGGTGGCTGGTTTCTTACGGCTATTACCGCATTTCTAGCTGCGGCTATAGTTGCTTATTTAATTAGTTGGGACATGGTGATGATTCCTGTTTTATTAGCACTTGTTGCTTTTTTAATTGGAAGAAATACCTTAATTCACAGAAGAAAAACCAAAGAAGAAAAAAAGCAAGTATACATCGAAAGAGCTGAGTTAATTACCATCAATGGAGTGATTGAAGAAAGTGCAGATCATATTTCTAGTGTAGCAGACAGAGTAAATAAACTATACACAAATGTTGTAAACGATTTGGCAAATCATGATTTAAATAAGTTACGTAAAACAGACAAACATGTTGGTAAATTAAATGATGAAATTGATTCCTTAAAAGACGGTGTTTTCTATTTCATTAAATCTTTAGATGAAACCTCTGTGCAAGCAAGTAGGTTCTATATTATGGTCTTAGGCTATTTACAAGACGTAGCACAATCTATTAGCTATATTTCTAGAGCTAGTTACAAACATGTAAACAACAACCATAAAAACTTAAAGAAAGGGCAGTTAAAAGACTTAAAGCATATAGATGAAGAGTTTTCTGCTTTACTCTTAAAAGTAGCCGATGTTTTTGAAAAAAGAACCTTTGAGAGTTTAAGTGAGATTTTAGTTGAAAAGCAAGCCTTGTTTACAAACGTTTCTTTATCTATAGAAAAGCAAGTTGCAAGAATTAGAACAGACGAAACAAGTCCTAAAAACACAACGCTTTATTTTAGTTTGTTATTAGAAACGAAAGATTTAATTTCTGCATTAACAAATCTTTTAAATACCTACGAAGAATTCTATTTAAGTACAAAGCAAAATGAGTAAGCGTTAAACATTAAATACTTAAAAAAGCCATGATGAATTTCATGGTTTTTTTTTGGAATAAAGTTAAAACCAAAAACCTAAATTAAACAACCAAAAACCTTCTTTTTGATCTGGTGTCCAGCTATATTTTAGCTCTATTGGGCCTACAAAAGAATCATAACTATACCCAACTGCGTATCCAGATTTTATGTTGTCAAATAACTGAAGGTTCTCAAAAACATTGTCTTCTAATCTCGCATAGTTTGCAATTAATGAGACATAATGTGACGCTGCAACTTGATATCGTACATCAAACTGAGATTTTATAAAAGAGTTATTAGAAAGCTCTGCAAAACCATAACCATACAAAGAAATAAAGGTGTTTATGTAGTTCTGATTGTAACCTCCTAAGTGAAAATCAAATATATTAGAAGTTGGATTCCCAATAGTAAAACCTGCTTCATTTGTGTTTTGAAACGTAAGATGATCAAAAAATGTAGTTGCAAAACCAAGGGTTCATTTTGCCTGAGAAAACATACTAAATTCTTTATTATAGTCAGATGATGCGGCGTACCACTTAAAATTTAAATCTGCAAAATAACCTTTGGTGGCAAAATACTTTTTATCGTACGTGTCTAATTTTAAATATCCATAAGCATTTAAATAGTTGCTTTTATCTATAATAGCTTCGTCATTTGTTATAGAAACCAAGGTTTCTGTCGCTGCTTTTATCCACTTGTGTTCTACTCCTAAACCCAACGCAAATTTTCTACTAAAAGTAGTCTTAAAAAAAGCTTGATTGGTAATGTCTGAGTAACTTAAATTAATGCTGCTAACATTTGAAGCATCAGGTACCAAATTAAATTTAGAGTTCATTTTAAAGTGATTGTATCTAGATCTAAAACCATAACTGATGTAAAAACCATTGTCTACAAAATAATTTAAATTATATCTTATGTTGTCTCCTAAAATCATATCAATAGAAAATAAATCGTTGCTGTTTAGTATGTTTTTTTGACTATAAGTAGCCAAAAAACTAGACTTATATAATAAGTCGTAATGCACACCTAATTTTAAACTGCCGTTTAATTTCGCTTCTTTTAACTTAAAATTCAGTGCATAACCACCCGTTAATTTTTGGTCTAAATGATAGACAATGGTATTGTAATTTTTAGTTGCAGAAAGCAAGTGAATTTTATTAGTAATGTCATTTCTAGACAAACTGTCTCCTTCTCTGATATTTAGTTTTCCTAAAACATAGGCTCTTGTGTACTTAGAAGAACCTTCGATACCAATCTCTGAAACTAAAAATTTTTCCATACCAAAAGTTCTCTTTTTCCTTTGCTTTTTTGAAGTTTGTTTTGCTGCAATTTCTTCAAAAACCTTTACAAAGTTTTTTGCTTCAAGAGTTCCTTTTGCTAGAATTTCTACTTTCTTACCAAAATCTACCACCGTGTATTTAAATATTTCTGGATGAATGTAAACATCTAATTTCTTTATTTCCTCATCTGAATTTCGATACATCTGATAACTCATAATCTGATTTAACAAAGCCACTGCAGAATTAATTTTTTCTTTCTGAAACAACTTTCCTTCTACATCTACCCCAATTATTATGTCCACTCCCTTGCTGGCCATAATACTCACAGGAAAATTATTTGCAATACCACCATCTACAAGTAATTTTCCGTGAACCTCAATCGGATTTAAAAGCGATGGAAAAGAAGCACTTGCTCTTAATGCCATTGGCAAAGAACCTTCTTCTAAGAGCACAGCAGAACCCTTTTCTACGTCTGTAGCAATACAGAAAAAAGGAATGTTTAATTTAGAGAAGTCTTGGTGCTCATCTACAGTATCAAATAATTCTAACAATAAGTTTAAAACATTTTGTCCTTTAGAGATTGCCCTCGGTAAGCTTATTTTTCCCTTGTTTACAGGCAATGAAATCACAGTTTTCTCGCCAGATTCTTTTTCAAAAAATGTTTCTGAATTTCTTGGTAGTTTATCTCGCAACACCGCTACAAAATCGGTTTTTAAAATAATTTCTTCTATTTGCGTTGCAGAATAACCCACGGCATACAAACCACCAATAATAGCGCCCATACTGGTACCACCAATATAATCTATTTGAATACCTGCTTTGTCTATTGCTTTTAAAATGCCAATGTGGGCAAAACCCTTTGCACCACCACCACTTAAAACCAAACCAACTTTTGGCTGCTGCTGTTGCGAAAACAGAAAAAAGGATATAAGAAAAAAGAAAAAGAAGAATTTTAATCTCGTCATTATTTTTTGTGATAAAAGCCATGGACTTTCATAGCCCTAGCGTGCCCAATTTCTGCTTTTAGCTCCTCTAATGAAGCTTCTTTTACTCGTTTTGCCGATTTAAATTTACGTAATAAAGTTGTAATTGTCTGTGCACCAACGTCAGGAATTTGTTCTAACTCAGATTTTATGGCGCTTTTGCTCCGTTTATTCCTATGAAATGTAATTCCGAATCTGTGTGCTTCGTTTCTTAAATATTGGGTAATCTTGAGCGTTTCAGATTTTTTGTCTAGATACATCGGAATGGGATCACCTGGGTAATATATCTCTTCCAACCTTTTTGCAATACCAATAATGGCAATTTTACCACGCAAACCCAAATCTTCTAAAGCTTTTAACCCAGAAGATAATTGTCCTTTTCCACCATCTACAATAATTAACTGCGGCAAAGGCTGTTCTTCTTCCAACAGGCGCTTATAGCGTCTAAAAACAACCTCTTCCATAGAACCAAAATCATCTGGTCCAACCACCGTTTTTATGTTGTAATGTCTGTATTCTTTTTTACTGGGTTTGCCATCTCTAAAAACTACACACGCCGCAACTGGGTGTGTTCCTTGAATGTTAGAATTATCAAAACACTCGATATGACGCGGTTCTACATGCAAGCGCAAATCTTTTTTCATCTGCCCCATAATTCTTTTTACATGGCGCTCTGGATCTACAATTTGTGTCTGCTTAAATTGCTCTTGTCTGTAGTATTTTGCATTTCTTTCAGAGAGTGCTACAATGCTTTTTTTATCTCCTAACTTCGGAATGGTTACTTTTAAGTTTTCACCTACATTCACTTTAAAAGGCACATAGATTTCTGGAGAAATAGAGTTGAAACGTTGCCTAATTTCAACAATAAAAAGTTCTAATAATTCTTTGTCTGTTTCGTCTAACTTTTTCTTTATTTCTGTAGTATGAGATTGAATAATAGCACCGTTTGCAATCTTTAAAAAATTGGCATATCCATGGGTTTCATCAGAAATTATAGAAAACACATCTACATTGTTTATAGACGGATTTATAATGGTACTTTTCGATTGGTAATTGCCTAATAACTTGAGTTTTTCTTTGATTTTTTGGGCTTCCTCAAACTCCATTTTTTCAGCAAAAACAAACATCATTTCTTGAAACTTCTCTAAACTTTCTTTAAAATTTCCTTTGATAATGTTTCTAATTTCTTTTATAGAATGCTCATAATGAGACTCAGTTTCTAAGTTTTCACAAGCTCCTTTGCAATTTTTTAAATGATATTCTAAACAGACTTTATATTTGCCTTCGTTTATATTTTGGTGACTTAAATCATAGGTGCACGTTCTTAAAGGATACAACTCTTTTATTAAATCTAATAAAACCCGAACCGTTTTGATAGACGTATACGGTCCAAAATATTCCGAACCGTCTTTTATAACCCTACGCGTCATAAAAATTCTAGGGAAACGTTCTTTTTTTATACAAATCCAAGGATAGGTTTTATCGTCTTTTAATAAAATATTATACCGCGGTTTGTGTTTTTTTATGAGGTTGTTTTCTAATAATAAGGCATCGGTTTCTGTTTCTACAACAATGTGTTTTATACTTACAATTTTTGTGACTAAAACTTTGGTTTTGCCGTATTCATGCGTTTTAGAAAAGTAAGAAGAAACTCTTTTCTTTAAGTTCTTCGCTTTACCAATATAGATAATTACCTCATTTTTATCAAAATATTGATACACACCAGGTTCATTTGGTAAGGTTTTTACTTGAAGTTCTAAGGATGCAGACATGCTACGAAATTACGTAAATTTATGATTGATAAACTTAAATACAACGAGTCTTTAAATTTTTGAAGAAAGTTGGTGTTTCTAGCACTTATAGCTTCTCAACTATAAATTACAGGAAGCTAATAAATTTAGAGAAAGTTTAAAATTCACCCTAATATTTTTGGCGTTTTTTGACTACTTTTTCAATTGATTGCCGATAAGTATTCTTAGCAAAATGAAATCGGCTAACACCAGAAAATCTGAGTAAAATAGCTATTTTTCTTCTTTAGGAAATGCCTGTTTGTTAAAAACAAATAACAAAGCAACACCAACGGATATAAAAGCATCTGCAGGATTAAATATATATTGAAAGAAAGTAAACAACTCTCCTCCCATAAAGGGAATCCATTCTGGTAGGGTTCCTTGCCAAAGCGGAAAGTAGAACATGTCTACCACTTTCCCATAGAACAACTCTCCATAAGGTGTCTCTGAAAACAAGGTGGCTACCTTATGATTGGAAGAATTAAAAAGAACACCGTAAAAAACAGAGTCGATAATATTACCAACTGCCCCCGAAAAAATTAAGGAAATGGCTACAATTACAGCATTGTGTGTTTTGCTTTTTATAGCACCCATTAACCAATAAACAATCGCAGATACCGCAACCAATCTAAATAAAGTTAGAAAAAGTTTTCCTGCTTTGCCGCCAAATTCAAAACCCATTGCCATTCCGTTATTCTCGGTAAAATGAATTCTAAACCAATCAAAAACCAAAACTTCTTCGCCTAAAACAAAGTGCGTTTTTACATAGATTTTTATAATTTGATCTAATAAAATAGCAATAGCTATCGTACAAATTGCCAGTTTCTTTTTGGACATTTTTTTAATTTTATAGTCACAAAAATAACACTATTATTAGATTTATTGGTGTGTTCAGAAAATATTCCTTTTTATTGTGATAATTGGCGTTTTTTCAGAAGTGGCGATTGCTGCTTTCTGCTATTTATTTTGATAACAAATACCCTATTAATTTTAATTTACAACGATTGGTAACCAACCTTATATTGATTTTCTAAGTGTAATAAAATTTACATATCGCCAGAATGTGTAGTATTAATACTATAAAAAAAAAGCTTCCATTTGGAAGCTTTTAAGTTATTATTGTTTGCGTTTTGCTTCGATACTTAAGGTAGCATGCGGCACTAGTAACAAGCGCTCTTTTTGAATTAGTTTACGGGTAACTCTGCAAACACCATACGTTTTATTTTCAATACGCATTAAGGCATTTTTAAGATCTCTAATAAATTTCTCTTGTCTTATTGCCAGTTGCACATTTGATTCTTTAGCCATTACTTCAGAACCTTCGTCAAAAGATTTAAATGATGGTGATGTATCATCTGTACCGTTTCCCGCGTTATTTTTATAAGCACTCTCTAATGTAGCTAAATCTGCCTCTGCTCTTGTTATTTTTTGATCAATAATTACTCTGAACTCCTGTAAATCTTC
>ENA-ORXF01001845-ORXF01001845.1-marine-metagenome-genome-assembly--contig:-NODE-1845-length-13286-cov-3.574457_pt1 | contig 13286 bp, 13 predicted proteins | sample MGYA00237864_ERZ511476 | MGnify/ENA primary metagenome ERZ511476 (study PRJEB26306, sample SAMN06343908) | marine metagenome | isolation source: coastal waters | place: Atlantic Ocean: West Antarctic... | reverse complement strand
CATACTACCGTTCCTTCGTTATTCACACTTTTAGTGTAGGACATATTTATTAAATTGCTTGTTCATCAAGCAATACCCAAATTCCCTGCTATATTTATGAGCGTCATCATAAAAGGATAACGCATAAACATGGACGTTTATAAAGTACTTCTAGGGTTAGTTTTTTCAGTAATACTAAGCACTGGATCTGCAGTATTTGCAGCTTGTTAGTGGATTATGTTGATTTATTTGGATTTATCATCAGGGTACAGTCAATTCTCCTTATCCAAGAATTTTTCTTTTATCCACTCTAGACCCCACCAAACAAATAAGCTAACCATTACTGACATAATTAAAGCTAAAAATTCTATGTTAGTTTGTTGATAGATGTACTTACCCAACATCGCTTTTCGACCACCCAAAGAGCTGACATCATCCTCCATTAGAATCACGAAATAAAAGGTCAAGATAAATGCCATCATTGTCAGTAGCAATCTTATTAGGAGAGTCCTTTTATCGAAACTATCCTTTGTTGCTTTAGGTTTAGAGTTTTGCCCAATATTGTTGCCACAACTGGAACAAAAGCTGGAATTTGATATTACTTTGTCTCCACAGTTTGAACAGTAATTAGGGAATGTCACTATGTATTTACGCCTGTGAACCACATGATGAGCAAAACTTTGAATTAAGCCCCAAGTTGTTTCCGCACTGAGAGCAGAATTTAGCTTTTGCTTGAGTGTGCGTATTTAGTTCTGAATTTCGCCTAAGGGGAACAGTAGGTGTTGTTTGAATGTGATTCTGGTTTTTAACCTTTCGTTCACTTTTGCGCAGTATTGGATTCAACAAGATATTTAGCCCTGCGATAGCAGAGCAAGATCCAAAGGAGAGCATGATCCACAGTGAACTAGTATCATCTTTTGCTAGAATCATAAAAACAGCAAAGAGATTTAAAAGTAGTATGTGTGCGAAAGCTGGATGCAGTCCAAGCTTATTACTTAGGGATAGGGTGATCTTCATACCAAAATAATACATTTTACATTAACCTCTACGGGAGATAAGCACCTTGACCACGCTTTATGCTCTAATAAAAAGTGTGGGTACTATTTTACCCAGCAATTGTTTAAGAAGGTTTAAAAGCTGTACCTTAAACCTAAAGATTGGGTGTCCAGCTGACTGTCTGCTGAGCTAAAAGTCAGAGTCATGCTATCTGTAATATCTACGCTAATACCAAGTATTGTTGCTGTAGTAGTCTCATCCACACTTGATTCTGACAGGCCAACCATCCCATCTATACTTTCAGTCAATTTCACTGTTAACGAAGTTTCATAAACCATGCCAGATAGCTTTTGTGAAGTTTTCCCACTGTTGGCTTCTGACTAAAAATTACTATCTGCATATGCAACAACGGCCTTTACTTCAATAGTATTACTCAGGTCTGTTTTGTAACCAACACCCATAATATTATATTTAATTCCAGCGTTCCCTAGGATCACTGACGTATCTACTGAAATAGTCGTCATTTCAAGTGAAATGTTGTCTGTTATATCAAGTGACCCTGAAACGCTTACACCTGAAAGTGAAAGATTAGGTAAGACCCAGTCTTCATAAGAAACTTCTACGGAGTTTGCATTTACATGGCCTGATGTCAGAGCAACTGCTATTAAACTCAAGGTTAGCGGAATGCATTTATTCATAGATTACTTCACAGTTAAATTAATATCGGGTGAAAAAGTATACATATTAAAGTCTAGGAACTATTCTGAGTTTATGTGCCGTGGATGACTAAATTGATCTAAACCAAACTTTACTTTGGATTTAGCCTTTGCTTCAAAAGTAGAACCTCACTATTTTATGTGTCAGCGGCTACTACAGTTTAAGCCAGCAACCTTCTCCCACCAATGACCCAATGATTAGCACGACCACAGCGATGGATCCCAAAATAGCAGTAGTCCATAGGGATCTGTGGTATACCCTATATCTCAAGAACACATGAGTTACACCCTGTTATATAGGGTACCTTCTTTTTAAACCTCCCCCCCCCCGCCCCCGCCGGGAACGATTTCTGTGCCTTTCTTGGGCATGAATTGGTGTGGGAGTAACCATCGGTCAGGGCTGTCCTCAGCTCCTACAACAATCCGCACCTTTGGATACTGCGCTGGCGCTGGGCGCGTCAGTGCGGTCAGGGGTGTCACAGTAGTAGACTAACATTCCCCAAAACACCATTTAAAAGTGTGGCTACTTCTTTTTTATTTAAATATTCAATTTACCTATGACACCCCTGACCACTGTGACTAACCCTACAGTGCAGGGGTTATTAGCGAATACAAAATGGTTTCTAGTGTCTTGTTTCACATAATTGTGAGGTGTATTATTTAATATTGCTTATGGAGGGCTTTTTATGGATGAAAAAATATTTGGCAAAATTCTTAATCCAGGACGTGAGGCGTTTGAGTATCTTAAAAAAACTGCGACACACGCTAAAAACAGTTTTGAATTTTCTACTGCTAAAAAGTTCACAAAAAACAATGCGGACGAGATGGGCATAGTTGCTGCGCTGTTAGCTGTTGCATCATCAGGCCATTCTTCTGAGTTAAATGAAATGGACTACTCGGTTTTAGAAGCCCTGCAACGTTCGAACTATTCACTTGCTGGTGCCCCACTTGAAGACATACAACTCTATTTAGGTAATCTCGAAGGTGCCCAGATTACTGGTCTAATTTCTAACGTGAAGGGTATTCTCCACGAGATGGCCTTTGTGGAGGTTGAAAATAGTGATGGGGACTCCATCTTTGCATCTACTTTCCCCTCTTCTAACCACCCTGACACTGACATCCTTTTTACAGACCGCTCGACAGGTGAGGTTTGGGATGCTCAACTTAAAGCAACAGACGACTCATCATATGCTCAGGAGTGGATCAATGAGCACCCTGATGGTGAAATACTTCTGACTAGCGAACTTGCAGAAAAAATGGGTCTTACAAGTAGCGGATTTTCTAACGAAGAAATCACTGCTAACGTCACTGACTTTGTTGACAAAATGATTACCCTAGGCGAATCCTCTAGCTTGTGGAGCTACTTCCCAATGCTATCTTTGGCGTCTGTATCTATCGTAATGTATGAGCTCTGGGGCCGTTACAAACGGGGGGAACTTGAAGAGGCACAGTTCAGAAAACTTGCAGCGCTCACAACAGGCTTAAAGGTTGCTAAGATCGGATTGCTTACAGCCATCCTGTCGATGCCTTTTGTAGGTCCTGCAGCATCCATAATTCTTTTGTTAGGATTATTGCTCAACGCAAAACGAGCTTGGTTTGATCGGCCGCCAATTTACCAAGAAGACCAACAAGACCAACAATTAGATAGAAGTTTAGCTGGATGTTAGGTTCGGATGAAAAGCTACGTGTTGAAAGTCTTGTTAAAGGTGCAAAGCCAAGCAATGGATTCGAAAAACATTTATTAGGTGTAGTGCAAGGCAGGGGGTCTGCGTGCACACCGAAAGAAAAAGCCTGGCATAACTATTGGTTGTCCTATCAGGAAAAAACTCATATTACTGACCTCGGAGCTAGTGTCAGTATTGTTGAAACAGCTTCCCCTAGTGCACTGAGCCCTGAATTAGACAGTCAGAACGATAGGGGGGCTTTAAAAGATGACAACACCAATAACCTTCGACTTAAATCAGTTGAAGATATGAAAGAGACTAGAATTGAGCAAGTTACGGATAGTACAAGAGGGTCTATTTGGGAGGTTATGGGAACAGATTCAGGGTATAGTTACGACGATAACCTAGACGACTTCGATGGAGGAGACTTTGAGTAAATCAAAGCAGAAGTTGACCAGATATTTTAATGTAATAAAGATGACGATCGCCTTATACTGAAACTAGTAGCTCATAAAAAATGTTCAGATGTAGTATGTTTGCTCTAGACCACTGAGATTATTTAAAGGACTAAAAATGACTAAGGCACAAAAAAGCAACGACGGCGCTAATTTAGGGTTTGAGGCAAAGCTCTTCCTCACTGCCGACAAACTGCGTGGCAGTATGGATGCCAGTGAATACAAGCATGTGGCGCTTGGCCTCGTGTTTCTGAAATATATCTCTGAATCTTTCAGCACTGTCTTCGAAAAGCTCAAATTGGATGAGTATGCAGACGAAGAAGACGCAGAAGAATACCTAGCGGAGCGTACCTTTTGGGTGCCGAAAGAAGCACGTTGGAGTTATCTGCAGGCTAATGCCAAACAGCCAACCATTGGCAAACTGGTAGATGATGCGATGCTGGCGATTGAGAAATCGAACACCAGCCTTAAAGGTGTTCTTCCAACCAACTATGCACGTGAAGCCCTCAACAAAACCATGTTGGGTGAGCTGATAGATTTAATCAGCACCATTGGCATGAACGAGGAAAGCGATAAATCCAAAGACATTTTGGGCCGGGTTTATGAGTATTTCTTAGGTGGCTTTGCCGGTGCTGAAGGTAAACGTGGCGGCGAGTTCTACACCCCGCGTTCCATTGTAAATGTGCTCACCGAAATGTTGGAGCCCTATAAGGGGCGCGTCTATGATCCATGCTGTGGGTCGGGCGGTATGTTTGTGCAGTCCGAAAAGTTTGTTATCGAACACGGGGGTCGCATTGGCGATATCCGCGTTTACGGACAAGAGATGAACAACACCACATGGCGACTGGCCAAAATGAATATGGCGCTACGTGGTATCGATGCTGATATCAAATGGAACAATGAGGGCACATTCCATAAGGACGAGCTGGCTGATCTTAAGGCTGATTTCATTCTTGCCAACCCGCCTTTCAACATCAGCGATTGGGGCGGTGAAAGATTGCGCGAAGATGTGCGCTGGAAATATGGCACACCACCTTCTGGTAATGCCAACTATGGGTGGCTGCAACATATCGTCCATCATTTGGCTCCTAATGGCATAGCGGGTGTAGTGCTAGCCAACGGATCAATGTCGTCAAACTCATCAGGTGAAGGTGACATACGTCAGAGCCTTGTTGAAAATGATTTGGTGGATTGTATGGTCGCACTACCAGGTGCTCTATTTTATTCGACGACCATTCCAGCCTGCCTTTGGTTTTTAGCCAAAAACAAAAACACAGAAGGCTTCAGAAACCGAAAGGGCGAGGTACTGTTTATTGATGCCCGTAAACTTGGTTCATTAGTTGACCGCACAAGACGTGAACTCAGTGATGAAGACACACTAAAGATATCTGATACCTACCATGCATGGCGGGGTGAAGAGCTCGCAATAGAACGGCGTGGCACGTATGACGACGTTTCTGGCTTTTGCTACTCAGCCAGCTTGGAAGACATCAAAACACATGACTATTTGCTGACACCTGGTCGGTTTGTTGGTGCCGAAGATGAGCTGGATGATGGTATTCCATTTGAAGAAAAATTTGATGTTTTGCAATCAGCATTAAAAAAACACTTCGAAACTGGTGACACGCTTCAATCAAATATTAGCAGAAACCTTAAATTATTGAAGGTTGTTTAGGATGAAGTTAGGCGAAGTTTGCGAAATTGTTATGGGGCAATCACCCAAAGGTGATACCTACAATCATATTGGGAATGGAAGTCCATTGCTGAACGGACCTACAGAATTCGGCGCTCAGCATCCGAACTGTACATTATGGACAACCTCTCCCAAAAAAATGTGCCAGATAGGTGATCTTATTTTCTGCGTAAGAGGATCAACCACTGGAAGAATGAATTGGGCAGATCAACCTTACTGTTTAGGAAGGGGCGTTGGTGTCTTTAGAGCTAAAACAAATAATCAGAGTGATACAAAGTACATATTCTACCAAATTACAATGCGTTTACAAAGTTTACTGGCACTAAGTAATGGTTCTGTTTTCCCAAATCTCAGTGCAACAGATTTTAATGGTTTTGATATTGACTGGCCAAATAGTCAGAAACGACTTGCCATCACTTCCGTCTTAGGCGCACTCGACGACAAGATCGAAAACAACCAACAAATGAATGAAACGTTGGAGGAGATGGCGCGCGCAATCTTCAAAAGCTGGTTTGTGGATTTTGACCCTGTCCATGCAAAGGCCGCTGGCAAGGCACCAGCACATATGGACGCTGACATTGCCGCACTGTTTCCAAGTTCAATTGGTGATGATGGCTTGCCGGTTGGCTTCAATTCAAAAACTCTTGAAGATGTTGATACAGAACTTGAGTCAGGCAAACGACCTAAAGGTGGAATTGACAAATCTTTATATGAAGGAATTCCAAGCATAGGGGCAGAGAGCCTTCAAAAAATAGGTGACTTTGAATACTCAAAAGTAAAATTTGTAGAAAAGGAGTTTGCAGAAAAAAGCTCTAAAGGTTGGGTCCAAAATTATGACGTTGCCATCTACAAAGATGGAGCCAATGTAGGAGATCCCACAAGGGTTGGGTTGTTTGGTAATGGGTTTCCGTTTTTTAAGTTTATGGTAAATGAGCATGTATTCTTACTCCGTAGCAAAGAATTAGGGCAGCCATTTCTTTATTCGCTTTGTCAGTCAGAAAAGCTCTCACATCAACTGAAATCAATGGGCACCAGCAAGGCAGCCCAACCTGGTTTAAATCAACAAGAAGTTCTATCATGTGAGTATATTGCACCACCCCAAGTTTTATTGTCAGCTTTTAATAAAAAAGTATCACCATTCATTGATCGTAGGCTTGCTTTGGGATCGGAGAACCAAACCCTTGCCGAATTACGCGACACCCTCCTACCAAAACTAATGTCAGGTGAAATCTGTGTAAAGGATGCCGAACGTGAAGTGGAGGCAGCTATATGAGCGGTAAGTTTACAGAAGATCATGTTGAACAAGCCTGCTTAGACTGGCTGGAGGCATTGGATTATGGCGTATTGCATGGGCCAGATATCTCACCTGATGGCGATGCACCCGAACGTGCTGGTTATGATGTAACTATATTAATCGAACGTTTCAAAACAGCCTTTCATACGATCAATCCGCACTTAAACTCCGATGCCTCTGACTATGCATTGCGCAAGCTCCAACAAACGGACTTCCCAAGTTTGGTTGAAGAGAATCGGCGTTTACATCAACTGATGGTAGATGGCGTTGATGTGGATATAACACGTGAAGACGGTAGTATTGGCACAGACAAAGCCAAGCTCATTGATTTTGAGAACCCCGCAAACAACGACTGGGTAGCCGTCAATCAATTCACCGTTATTGAAGGTGGCCATAACCGCAGGCCTGACGTAGTTGTGTTCGTCAACGGCTTGCCACTTGTTGTGATTGAGCTGAAAAACCCTGTTGATGAAAACGCCACCATTGATGACGCTTACAATCAGCTGCAAACCTATAAAGATGAAATCCCTAGTCTGTTTCGCACCAACGGATTGCTGGTTACATCTGATGGGTTGCTCGCACGTGTTGGCTCTCTAACTGCTAACAGCGAACGCTTTATGGCTTGGCGCACAGTTGATGGTAAAGACATTGCACCAAAAGGTGTACCGGAACTGGAAACACTCATCAACGGCGTGTTCGAGCAGTCTCGCCTGTTGTCGCTTTTGCGCGGCTTTATGGTGTTTGAGAACACTGGCAGTGATCTGATCAAAAAGATTGCCGGATATCATCAATTCCATGCTGTTCACAAAGCAGTGCAGTGCACGATTGATGCCACTGGCGATAGCGGTGATAACCGAGTGGGTGTTATCTGGCACACACAAGGATCCGGTAAAAGTTTATTGATGGCTTTCTATGCGGGTGAGGTTATTGCTCACCCACAAATGGCTAATCCAACACTGATAGTGCTGACGGATCGCAATGACTTAGATGATCAGCTATTCGCCACATTCGCAGGCTGCAAAGACCTTATTCGGCAAACGCCGGTTCAGGCCAGTGATAGGGAGCATCTGCAAAAGCTACTGGCTGTACCTTCTGGTGGAGTGATATTTACAACCATTCAAAAGTTTTCACCTGAACAAGGTGAGAGCAAGTACCCCATGCTGACAGATCGTCGCAACGTGGTTGTGATCGCTGACGAAGCGCACCGCAGCCAATATGGCTTCAAAGCAAAAGTAGCTAGTGATAGCGGTGAAGTCTCTTACGGTTTTGCTAAACACCTGCGCGATGCAATTCCTAACGCGTCCTTCATTGGCTTTACAGGTACACCCATTGAAGCGACCGATGTAAATACGCCGGCGGTATTTGGCGATTATATAGACATCTACGATATCCAGCGTGGCGTCGAAGACGGTGCAACGGTGCCTATCTACTATGAAAGCAGGCTTGCTCGTATTGAGCTAGACGAAGATGAGATAGCCAAAATTGATGAAGAAATAGATGATCTTGCTGATGATGGCGACGCATCTGAGGCAGAAAAGAAAAAAGGAAAGTGGTCACGCGTTGAAGCGCTGGTTGGTGCGGAAGACAGATTAAAGATGATTGCTGCCGACTTAGTAGACCACTTTGAAGCACGTGTTGAGGCAATGGACGGTAAGGCGATGATTGTGTGTATGAGCCGCCGTATTTGTATTGGCCTCTATGATGCAATTACTGCTATTCGGCCTGATTGGCATAGCGCTGATGATGACAAGGGTAAGATTAAGGTAGTGATGACGGGATCTGCTTCTGACCCTGTGGCCTGGCAGCAGCACATAGGCAATAAGGCAAGACGAGATCTGTTAGCGAAGCGTGCTAAGAAAGCTGATGACGAGCTGAAACTAGTGATCGTGCGGGATATGTGGCTGACAGGATTTGATGCGCCCTCTATGCACACCATGTATGTAGACAAGCCAATGAAAGGACATGGGTTGATGCAGGCGATTGCTCGTGTAAACCGAGTTTTCAAAGACAAACCTGGTGGGTTAATAGTTGACTACATAGGCATTGCGCAAAGTCTTAAAAATGCGTTAGGTAACTACTCGGGTGGTGATAAAGGCGAGACAGGCATTAACCAAGCCGAAGCCGTAGCTGTGATGCTGGAAAAATATGAAATTGTCAAAGATATGTTCTTTGGCTTTGATTACGCAGCAGGATTGCAAGGCGAAGCAAAAGATCGCCTGGCTGTTATGGCTGGTGCTATGGAATGGATACTCGAAGCGCAGCGCAGCGCAGCAGAAAAAGAATCTTCTGATGAGGCCAAAAAGCAGGCACATAAGCGTTACTCAGATGCTGTCCTGAACCTGACTAAGGCGTTTGCACTTGCTGCGTCCAGCGATGACGCCAAGGCAATACGTGATGAGGTTGGTTTTTTCCAAGCCATACGAGCTGCCCTGGTTAAGAGTGTGGGTACAAAGAAAAAGACCAAAGATAACGATCTTGCTGTACAGCAAATTATCAGCCGTGCAGTGATTTCAACTGAAATCATCGACATCCTGCAGGCGGCTGGGATGGAGTCTCAGGACATCTCAATACTGTCTGACGAGTTTCTTGCTGAAATACAGGGAATGGAGAAAAAGAACTTAGCTCTCGAGGCTTTAAAGAAGCTTATCAATGGAGAGATCAAATCAAAGCTGAGCTCACGTGTAGTCAAAACTAAAGCGTTTTCAGATCGATTGGCTGAGTCCATCAACCGATACCACACCAATGCACTGACAACGGCGCAGGTGCTCGAAGAGCTGATAGCACTAGCAAAAGAGATCCGTGCTGAGATGGAGCTGCGGGGCAAAGATGGTTTGTCTGAAGACGAAGTGGCCTTCTATGAGGCGCTTTCAGAAAACGATAGTGCAGTGGACCTAATGGGTGACACGAAACTTAAGCTAATTGCGCATGAACTCCTACAATCTGTCCGGTCTAACGCGACAATAGACTGGCACCATAGCGAGATGGCGCGAGCTAAAATACGAGTAGCTGTAAAACGTATTCTTAAGAAATATGGTTATCCACCAGATCTGCAATCAGCTGCTATTCAAACTGTATTGCAGCAGGCTGAAGCTTTCTCTGAAAAGTGGGCTGCCTGATCGATTTTTAAAGTACATTAGCTGCAGTAGGGGAACGACACTTGATGCGGCTAAAAATAGGGGTGTCTGCCTTGTAGATAGCCAGAAGTTATTAGAAATAGGAGTAAGGTTTTGATTTCTTCAGAAACAATACTCACTGATACTCACAAAGACGAAGTGTTAGTTGTCTTAAACGCCATGTCTGCTGAAACAGGTTGGAATCAGAGAAAGGCTAAGCTCAGAGAAGAGCTATTACGCCTTTTAAGCAAAGCTGGGTACATCGGCTTTGAGGGTTCTCCTTACCGTTACGCTGCTTCCGTTGTTGGAAGCTCTTACCTTTATGATGTCCCTCTCTACAAACAAGGTTTGTTAAAGAAATTTAGAGGTAAACGAGTCCGTATAGTTTGTGTTGGCAGCGGGAGGTACAAACGTGGCTATATGGCTGGTGTGGTAGGAAAAACCCCTAAAGAACTAATAGTCGAAAAAATTGTACATAACTACGAATTTCCAGCTTATGTGACTGATAGCGATACGATCTACAAGACACGAAGATATCTCGTATTTCAGCCTCCTCAATCTTTAAGGTTTTTGTCAGAAAAGGAACCTGAGGGGTTTGTGGATTTAAACGATTGGAATTTGATTCTCATTGATGGGAAGGATGGTTTGGCTAAAGGTAAGTTACGCAATAACGAGGATGGTAGTGTGTCATGCTCACTATTTGGGTGGAAGGGGCGCCATACTGGCCAAACTCTGAAAGAATGTGTTGAGTATCTTAGAAATAGTATTGTGTGAGGACGGGGGATAAAGTGATAGCGATAGTGATGTTTCTTGCGTTGGTTGGCGCGCTTAGAGGGCTAGCAATAGCGTCAAAAGAAAAACAGATAAGTAGAAGGACCTTTTTTGGTTTTGCTTCTTTAGTGTGGGCGCCTCTCTTAGCATTAGCAGTATTGGATCTAATGATATTAGAAGGGGCAAGCTTAAGTTTAAATCTACAGAACAGTTCTGTATGGATTTCGTTTTGGTTTTTGCTAACGTCTTACCCGCTCTTTAGCAGAGTCGTGTGGCGTCTGAATGATGCGGGCAAGGGCAGATTTTGGGGATATCTTGCTTTAGTGCCGTACTTAAACTTCTTTGTCTTTGTATATTTATGTGTTCTTCCAACGAAAAGCGAAAAAGCTGAAGTTTGAAAAAAGAAGGCCTTTGTTACTCATTGTTTTACTTGGCTGGAATATAGGCCAACTATTGTAGGGAGTACTTATTTATGAGTGCAAATATTTGCGTTGAGGTGGGATACGAACTTCATTGCTTAACTGTGACAGATGCCGAATGGCAAATGATAAAAACAGGCGCCCCATTTGCGGATACCTTAGAATCATCCTATGAAGGAGAGGACTTCTCATATCACTTCACTTTCAACTCAGACTTCAAAGGGCAACTCAGTGTTGATTACAGTGGTGAGGATGACAGCTCCAGTGGTGAAGGATTTTCTGGCTCACTGGATGATGCCCATATAAATTTTTATAGCGATTAACAAATCTACATAGCAACTAACCTAACAAATGCGAAAAGGTTGTTTAAGTAGCCACGGAGCCATTTGGCTTACTCTATTCCAGATTAACCTCTGTTAAAGAAAGGGCGTCTATTTCCACTATTAAGCCCTTAGCAATCTGACTCAGACGTTCCTTTTCCAAAGCAATTCTGGTAGATGCAAGTAATTCACCTGGGCGGACAAGGTGCAAGATAGAACTTTCCTGTGCCGTTAGCTGGTCTATCAAGCCCTCTGCTGTAATAAGGTGTAGGGTCAACAAATCTTTGCCTTCTAGCATATTGTAATCTCCCGTTAATTTGTCTTAAGCACTTTTATACGGGCAATAAAAAACCCGACAAAGGCATGCTAAATCGGGTTCAATCAAAAGCCGGTTTAGCAGTAATTTATATAGCACCCTGCAATCTGGATCAAATCGGTGCTTGTGTCTCCAATTCAGGACACCTCAAAACAAAACCATCAGTAGATATTTGACGCAATAGTTTTAAGAATACCTCCAATGCCAAGAACAATCATAGAAAGTAGTATTGATTCTACCCACCGCAATGTGTCAATCTTTCAAGAAAGTTTCCTACATACACTTCTTTGCGACGTTCATCACAATAGCTGACCGTGAGAATATTCTTAGACACATAGTAAATAGCGTCTTGCTTGAATTGAACTCCTATATCACAAGTTTGCGACCAGTCTGAATTGACGGCCCAACCCGGCTCAGAATGTCCAGACTGAGGAGAGTAGCCTGTGACTCGCTTTACCCAGTTGAAATGTTCTTTCAGTTCTCCCTCAAGAGCAGAATCAGCAGTTTTATTCTGTTGCTCTGACCAATATTCTCCAGTTGTTGCATAGGCGGTAATAATTGCAAAATTATTAGGCCAATCATTAATGTTCGCCTCAGATTTGAAATGAGTATTTAGGTAAATAGTATTCATCATCAAGTTAACACTAACCTCTTTCGCTAATGGCCGTCTAAATACAGATATTGGTGGGGTCTCACCTCGACAATTACCGTACCTGAGAAGTCTCAAACTTTTAATTGGTTTTAATAATAGTGGGATTAAACCGACAACTGTATCTTATATTATTATTCAGACTGAGAAAAATTACTTTGACCGTCTCCTGAACTGCCACTAATTCAAAGGCTTTTTTATCCACCCAGTCAAAATCCATCGAGTTTTGAGCGAGGTGTAGAGGAGCCAAATTCCAATCAACGAAATTCCAATAACCCAAACATCAACTGATCCAGACAAAATCCTTGGGATCGCAGTGAATGAGAGAGCGCCCGCTATAAAAAGATTGAAAACATATGTGAACAAAGGTTCCAAAATACCAACACTAGGGGCATAAGATGAGATTGCGCTGAGGAAAAGAGATAAAAAGAAAGCTAGCATAAGAACTGTCAAGATTTTTTGTTCACCTGAAACGTTATAAAGTCTAATCCCTAAATATGGCTTCCCATCTCTTTCCATCAAAGGAACTGTGACCGTTCCGTTTTTCCCATCAATCAAGAACCCAATCACAACATCTCCAGTTGAATCAGTAATTTCTTTTCTAAACTCTTCAATAGTGGGGGACATGATTTCGTTCAATCTGACAATTGTGCTTTTCAATGGTAATTGATCAATCAAGATTGGATTGATTGAACTCCTTACAACCAAATTGAAATTCTTTTCAGCAGTGGTTGAGAAGTACCAATTCTGAACGTTGTTGAAAATAGTGTTGGAGGCAAAAAACATAAACACAACTGCCACCAAAGCCACACTCAAAGTGTTTTTCTTGCGGCCCCTATTCAACACTTTAAGGTCACTCTTAACTCCTTCAGAAATATCAGATGATTTATTCGGGAACAAA